>Ga0209190_1000429_pt1 | contig 30682 bp, 31 predicted proteins | sample M_140205_XF_Meta_FD_187315 | JGI IMG/M metagenome (GOLD analysis project Ga0209190, IMG submission 187315) | Freshwater microbial communities from Lake Montjoie, Canada to study carbon cycling - M_140205_XF_MetaG (SPAdes) (version 2) | ecosystem: Environmental > Aquatic > Freshwater > Lake...
CCTCCAGAAGTTGCGCGGCGGACAGGAAGTCACTCTCTATTACTTCGCCGGCGTGCCCGGAGAAGCAGCGATTGACGCCCTGCCGGCTGGGTATGAGGTCTCGGAAAACGAGCGCACCGGGCTACCTCTTCTGAAAAAGAAAAGATAAGGTTTCCGATAGAAATTTCGCACGGAGGCGGCCCGGCAGTTCTGCGGGGCCGCCTTTCGTTTGAATGGTAGCGGATCTCGTCAAATGACAAAAAATCCCCTGGTGATCGGCGGCGGTCTGGTCGGCCTCGGATCCGCCTGGCAATTGCTCCGCAGCGGCAAGGTGGGACGCTTGACGCTTCTGGAGAAGGAGCCACACGTCGGCGCGCACCAAAGCACGCACAACAGCGGGGTGCTCCACGCCGGACTCTATTACAAACCCGGTTCGCTCAAGGCGCGCATGGCTGTGGAGGGAATCCGCGAAATGACCGCCTACTGCCAGGAGAAACATATCCCGCATGAAATCTGCGGCAAGGTGGTGGTGGCGGTCGATGAGAACGAGGTGCCGCGCCTGCGGGAACTGGAGAGCCGCGGGCAGGCCAACGGATTGCAGGGCCTGCGCTGGCTTGGCGGGGACGAACTGCGGGCGATCGAGCCTCACGCCGCAGGCGTTGCCGCGCTGCACGTGCCGGAAGAGGGCATCGTCGACTACGCCGCGGTCTGCGAGGCGCTGCGCGGCGACATCGCCGCCATGGGCGGGCAGATCGTCACCGGGGCCGCGGTGCGGCGGTTGCGCGAGACACCGCAGGGCTGGATCGCGCAAACTCCAGCGGGAGAGTTCGAGGGTGATTTTATCGTCAACTGCGCCGGGCTGCAATGCGACCGCGTCTGCCGTCTGGCCGGCGGAAGCCCGGCCGACCGCATCGTTCCCTTCCGCGGAGAGTACTATAAACTTCGTTTCGAGAGTGCGCACCTGGTCAAAAACCTCATCTATCCCGTGCCCGACCCGAAGTTTCCATTCCTCGGCGTGCACTTCACCCGACTCATCGCTGGCGGTATTGAAGCCGGTCCCAACGCCGTGCTGGCTTTGGCCCGCGAGGCCTACCGGAAGACCCAGTGGAACGTGCGCGACATGGCCGACGCACTTGCGTTTCCCGGACTGTGGAAATTCCTCGCGCGCCACCCGCGCATGGCCTGGGAGGAGGGTGTCCGTTCCCTGAGCCGGAAACTTTTTTGCCGCTCGCTCCAACGCTTGGTGCCTGAGTTGCGAGAGGAGGATCTCTCGCCCGGCGGTGCCGGCGTGCGCGCGCAAGCCATATCTCCCTCGGGGGAACTGGTGCAGGATTTCCGTCTCGTCCCCGGTCCCCGCGCTTTGCACGTGCTCAACGCGCCCAGCCCCGCCGCCACCGCCTCACTCGCCATCGGGCGGCATATCGCCGCGCAAATCTCGGGCTAGGGAAAAACTTTCACCGTGCGGCAGGAGGGATTAAGCTAAACTATGCGTTGGATAACTCTAGCATTGCTCGCTCTGGCGAATATAGCCCGGGCCGATTGGATCGAGCTCAAGAGCGGCCAGCGTTTGGAAGGAACAATTACATCGGTCACAGCCGAAAGCATTGTTATCAATGCACCGACATCCATGCCCGGAATCTTAGAGCCTAAAACTTTTCCGCGGAACGATGTTGCCAAACTCAATAGAACGGAGGGCACGGTCGAGTCATCCGCGCCGGATGACATAGCCTTCGCCAAAGCCAGCAAAGATCTGCCGCCGATGACGGCCAAGGATGCCGCTGTTTACGAAAATATCCTGGAAACACGCCTGCGCCCGTTCCTCAAAGAGTATGCCTACAGCAAGCATACGTCGGAGACGCGCAAGCTGATTGCCCAACTCGAGGCCGAGAAAAAACGGGTCATCGGCGGCGACATCAAGGCCGACGGGCAATGGTTCTCCTCCGAGGATGCGGCGACGCATCCCGGGGAAATCGACGCCAAGGTGCAACTCGGCCTGATGAAGAAGACAACAAACTTTTCTGAGGCGCTGGCCATTTTTGAAAAGATCGAGAAGCAATACAGCACTTTCTCCGCCTATCCAGAGGCGGTCGAGATAGCACGTCTCCGCATCGTCGACCTGCAGAAGGAGGTTCCGATCGCGCAAACGAGACTGCGTCAGCATCAAGCCGAGCAGAAGCAGGGCTTGGCGCTGGCCCGGGAAGACAATCGGGCTCTCATCCAGAGGGGAATCACACAGGAACAGGAAGCGATAAAGGCTCGGGTGGACGTAGCCAAACAGAGCGGAGTAAAATGGATCCCCCTCTTCCCCGACGAAAAAGTTCTCAGCGAATTATCCGCCACGGCAACCGCCGAGAATGCCCGCCTAGCCAAAATCGACACCGCCGCCATGAAGTCCGCGATCGCAGCAGCCAAGCAAGCGGCGGATCAGGTTGCGGCCGGGAATGGGGAGGCCGCCAAGGAGAGCCTAGCGGAAGCTCAGAAACTCTGGCCCACCTATGCGCCGTTGGGCGCGCTCAAGCAGACCGTGGAAGCATCACTCGTGAAACCGACGCCAACACCAACATCCGCCCCGCCCCCCGCCGAAAAGACTGCTCCGTAGAAAATTCATGATGATGAAGCGCGAAGCGAAAATTCACCGCACGACCAAGGAAACCGATATTCGCCTCCGCTTGGATATCGACGGCAGCGGCGAGTCGACGATCCAGACGGGCATCGGATTTTTCGACCACATGCTCGTGCTTTTCGCAAAGCACGGGTTGTTCGACCTCGAACTGCAAGCCAAGGGCGACCTTGAGGTGGACGCTCATCACACTGTCGAGGATGTAGGCCTCGCCCTCGGCGAAGCTTTACGCGTCGCGTTGGGGGAGAAAAAGGGACTGACCCGCTACGGTTGGTGCCTGCTCCCGATGGATGACGCCCTCGCCCGTATCTCTCTCGACTGCGGAGGTCGCCCCTACCTCGCCTACGAGGCTCCGGATGAAGCCGGTCCGATCGAAAATTTTCCTTTTCAGCTCCTCGAGGAATTTTTGCGCGCATTCAGCGTGCAGGGCGGATTGAATCTTCATGTCGCGCTGCTCGACGGACGCGACTCGCACCACATGGCCGAGGCGGTTTTCAAAGGTCTGGCACGGGCGCTTGACCAAGCCACGCGCATCGATCCGCGCGTGCAGGGTGTGCCGAGCACCAAGGGTCAGCTCTGAGGCGATGGCCAGCCTCCGCAACGAAGCGGCCACCCGCCCGCGTGTGGCCGTGGTCGACTACGGCAGCGGCAATCTGCGCAGCGTGGAGAAAGCGCTGCAGGCGGTCGGGGCGGATTCCGTGCGATGCGCACGACCGGATATGATCGCCGGGTGCGAGGCCATTGTTTTGCCCGGCGTAGGATCGTTCGGAGATTGTGCTGCCAGCCTCAAGGAACGCGGCTTTACGCCGTCGCTGCGCGAATGGCTGCAAAGCGGACGTCCCTATTTGGGCATCTGCCTCGGCTACCAGATTCTTTTCGAGTCGAGCGAGGAATCGCCGGGCACCAAGGGTCTCGGTCATTGGCCCGGCCGCGTGGTGAGGTTCGCCTCGGCACCCCAGCGGAAGGTGCCGCACATGGGTTGGAACAGCCTGAGGTGGGAGCGACCGGACGGAATCTTTGCGGGACTACCAGCGCAGCCTTATGTGTTTTTTGTCCACTCCTATTACCCCGCACCGCAAGACCAAAGCATCGTGACAGCCCGCTGCACCTACGGGGCTGACTTCGCCGCAGCATCGGCAGAGGGCAATGTGCACGGCGTCCAGTTTCATCCCGAAAAAAGCCAGTTAACCGGTCTGAACATCTTGAGCAAGTTTGTCGGTTCGCTGCGCGAGGAAGATTGATTCATGCTGCTCTATCCCGCCATTGATTTGATGAAAGGTCAGGTGGTCCGCCTGAAACAGGGTCGTGCAGAGGAGAAGACCGTTTACTCCGACAACCCTGCCGCGATCGCTCGGGAATGGCGCGCGCGCGGCGGTGACTGGTTGCACGTGGTCGATCTCGACGCGGCTTTCTCCGGAGAGCAATCGAATCTGGAGAGTGTCCGCTCGATCGTGCAATCTGTAGATATTCCCGTGCAGTTGGGCGGCGGCATGCGCAGCGAGGCGGCCATCGCATGCGCCCTTGACGCGGGGGTGCAGCGTGTTGTCATCGGAACCAAGGCGGCGGAAAATATCGATTTTGTAGCCGAAGCCATCGCCCGGTTCGGCGGGCAGAAAATCGCTGTCGGCATCGATGCGCGTGATGGGCGGGTTGCAGTGAAAGGTTGGACCGAGTCGACAGGAATAGATGCGCTCCAATTTGCGGCCGAGGTAGCATCCCTCGGCGTGGGGGCGGTCATTTATACGGACATCGCCACGGACGGAATGTTGCAGGGACCGAATCTCGGTGCCATGGCTGCGGTGGTGCAAGCCGCAACTTGCCCCGTGATCGCGAGCGGGGGGGTATCATCGGCGATGGATCTCGTCCATCTGGCAGGTTTAGAAAAACTTTCCGGGGCGATTATCGGGAAAGCCCTTTACGATGGCCGGATCGAAGGCAACCTCCGCTCTGCCATGCTCAAGGCATCGGAGGCGAAGGAAGACTAAGCCTGAGATTGGCCTTGCAGTAGCGTGAAGGCTCTGATTGCCTTTCCGTTATGAAGATTCCCAGCATTGCTATCTCCTTCCCCCTTCTGACACTCGCTTTGTTTGTCACAAGTTGCGAAAGCGAAAAACCGGCGCCCACGCCACGCAATCGTTACGGTTTCAGCGGAACCCAAGTAGTGCCTCCGCAAACGGCTCAAACATCGACAAATGCCACCACATCTCTCCTCACCGGAACAAATGCGACAGCCGGCATGACTGACTCAGCTTTGGTCAACCGCCCGGCGGCTACCCCGACGCCTGCGCCCACCCCGGCGCCGGTCAGCCTGCCCACTCCCGACGTTTCGTATGGTATTCCCGTTCCGGGCAAACCGGGCTTTGTCACCAGTCCGCACGCCCCGAACGCCGGATTTGTCGATGTGCGCGGCTTCCCACCGGGCACCGAAGTAAAAGACCCCTACACGGGTCGCATTTTTCTGGTTCCCTGAGCACTCCGGTTTTTCCGGCGTGAGATTCGCGCCACCGGCTGCGATAGTCGGAGGTTTATGAACAGCGACTCTCCGCACATTGCCATATTCGGACCGGGTCTGATGGGAGGTTCGTTGCTTCTCGCGTTGCGCGAGAAGTTGCCAGCGACGCACACCGCGGTATGGGCACGACGCGATGAGGCTGTGCAGGAAGCACTCAACCGTGGCCTTGCGGGGAGAGGTTCGACCAACGCGAGAGAAGTTGCCGAGTCTGCTGATGTGATCATCCTGTGCGTGCCGCTCGAGCAGATGGCATCCCTCGCTGCACAAATCGCCGACACGGTTTCGGCCGACACACTGGTCACCGACGTGGGCAGCACCAAAGAACAGGTTGTCTCTACTCTGGAAAAAATTTTCCACAAGCACCGGAATTTCGTTGGAAGTCACCCGATGTGCGGATCTGAAGCTGCCGGGCTGGAGGCCGCTCGACCGGATCTCTACAAAGGCGCCATGTGCGCCCTCACCCCCACCGGAGCAACACGCCAAGATCTCGCCAATCGGGCCAAAAAACTCTGGGAAAGCGTCGGCGCCCGAACCCTGAATCTCTCGCCGGAGGAGCATGACATGGCTGTGGCAGCATCCAGCCATGTGCCGCACGTTGCAGCAGCCGCGCTGGTGGAACTGATCGGCGACTCGGCAGCAGCGCAGGCCCTGTGTGCGAGCGGCCTGCGGGACACCACCCGCATCGCGGCAGGATCGCCCGAGCTCTGGACGGGTATCCTTTCGCAAAACAGAGCTGCAGTGGCGCGATCCTTGGGCAAGTTGACACATCTGCTCGACGAAGCGAGAGAAGCCTTGGAGCGAGGCGACATGGCGAAAATATCCTCGCTGCTCGCCGCAGCACAGGCTCACCGCGCCGAGATTTTCCCGAACTGAGCATGGAAATCACGGTCACCAAAGCCTCGGGCCTTCGCGCCACCATCAGGGTTCCGGGGGACAAAAGCATATCCCATCGCGCCGCCATGCTGGCAGCTCTGAGCAACGGGCCTTGCCGTTTGCGTAATTATTTGCAGGGCGAGGACTGCCTTGGAACCTTGCGCGTACTGCGCCAGCTGGGAGTGCTCATCGAAGAGAAAGGCGAAGCCGAGTATGAGGTTCACGGCTGCGGTGGAAAATTTTCCAAACCTGACGCTGATCTCGATTGCGGAAACTCTGGCACCACGATGAGGTTGATGTCCGGGCTCCTCGCTGCCCAGCCCTTCCGGGTTCGACTGACCGGTGATGCCTCACTTTCCAAACGACCGATGCGCCGCATCATTGATCCGCTGCAAAAGATGGGCGCCTTCCTCACGGCGGAGGGGGAGGGCGGCGCGCCGCCGCTAATGGTTGAAGGGAACCCATCCCTACGAGCGATCGCATACGAGTTGCCCGTGCCGAGCGCGCAGGTGAAAAGCGCAGTCCTTTTGGCGGGGCTCTTCGCCAACGGACAGACTTCCGTGATCCAACCCGCTGTCACCAGGGACCACACCGAGAGGATGTTGGAGTATTTCGGCGTGCCAGTTTCCACCGAAGGCAACCGGATTTCCGTGACAGGAGGAACGCTGCCGCAAGCGCGCGACTTTGCCATCCCGGGCGACATCTCAAGCGCCGCTTTCTGGCTGGTGGCTGCCGCGGTTCGGGAAAACTACCGCGTGACCATTGAGGAACTGGGCTTGAACCCCACCCGAACCGGCATCATCGATGTGCTCCGGCGAATGGGTGCGAAAATTCAGACCCGTCGGCAAAGCGACGCCTCCGGCGAGGCCATTGGTCTGGTTGAAATCGAGGGCTGCAGACTGCAAGGTACGGTCATCGAGGGTGCGGAGATTCCTAACGTGATCGATGAAATCCCGGTTCTTGCAGTCGCTGGGGCGCTGGCTCAGGGAAAAACCATCATCAGCGATGCCGCCGAACTGCGGGTCAAAGAGTCGGACCGTCTGGCTGTCGTCTGTCACCACCTTAAGGCCATGGGAGCCCATGTGGAAGAAGTGCCGGATGGCATGGTGATCGAAGGCGGTCATCCCCTCCACGGTGCCGTGCTGGAGAGCCACGGAGACCACCGAATCGCCATGGCATTTGCTATCGCCGGACTTTTCGCGGAGGGAAAAACAGTGATCACCGACACGGCCTGCGTCGAGACATCCTACCCTGGATTCGCCGCGCAACTGAAGAGATTGTCCAATGGATAGAGGCAACAAGACAATGAATGAGACGACCGTCGTCATCGCCATCGATGGTCCGGCCGCATCGGGAAAAAGCACCGTGGCCAGCGAACTGGCTCGCCTCCTCGGCTACGGCTTGCTCAATTCTGGTGATATTTATCGAGCCATGACGTGGGCCTGTCTGGGTTTGGGGATAGACTGCCGCGACAGCAACGCCATCGCAATCGGGGCCGGGCAAGCGAGCATTAATGTTGCCCACGATGGCAAGGAATACTATCCGCACATGAATAATGAAGACCCACGCGCCCACCTTCGCGATCCCGAGGTGAATGCTAATGTTTCCCTCGTCTCCGCCGTTCCCGCAGTCCGCAATCTCGTCACTGCAGCGATCCGGGCCAGCACGCAAGAAAAACAGACCGTGATCGAGGGTCGGGACATCGGGTCGGCGGTTTTTCCCGAGACACCCCACAAGTTCTATATCGATGCCGATCCGCAAGTCCGCCAGAGGCGAAGACGCAATCAGGGTCAAAACGATGAGATTGCTCAGCGGGATACTCTCGATTCCACGCGCAGCACGGCTCCTCTTACCGTCGCAGATGGAGCTACCGTGATCGACAGTTCGGCTCTCGATGTGTCGGGTGTGGTTGAGGCGATGCTGGAGAAACTTTGTGCGCAAGGCCTGCGGGCTGCCCTAATCGCATGCAACAAAGGATGACCTTCTGGTATTTGCTCGGCTATTCGCTGAGCAAGGCCCTCGCGCGAACATTTTTCAACTACCGGGTGATCGGCGCCGAGAACGTCATCGAGCAAGGTCCCTGCGTTATCGCTGCAAACCATGCCAGTTTTTTTGATCCCCCTTTGGCCGGAGTAGCCTGCCAGCGCGCGATCCACTACCTCGCGCGCAAGTCCCTGCTCGACTGGCCGGTCCTAGGCGGCATTCTGCCCCAACTCAACGTCATCGCGGTGGACCAGAAAAACGCGGACCGCAGCGCTTTGATGGCGGCCATCCGCGTGGTGCGCGCGGGTGGAGCGATCTTGGTTTTTCCAGAAGGAACACGCAGCCCCGACGGCAAACTTCAGTCAGCCCAACCCGGCATCGGTATGATCGTGGCCAAGACCGGCGCACCCGTGGTGCCGATGCGTATTTCCGGATCCTACGAGGCCTTCCCGAAGAATCAGCGACTGCCTCGATCCTCGCAAATAACGATCACCATCGGGAAGCCGATGGATTTTTCTGAGGAGCACGCTCTCGGGCGAGAGCATTACCAACAAACCAGCGACCGCATCTTGGTGGCCATTGGAAGCCTAAAATGTCCCGCTCCTACAGCAAGTTCGTAAGCGCTAGATTTGTGCCTAAGGCAGCAGGATTCGTTGCATCAGTCGGACGCGTGAAAACCGCGCCATCTCCACCTTTGCGAAAAACAACAAATCCCTTTTCACCATAGGGCGCGATTGAGGCATTCAAAGTTCCAGGTGTTTGCCAATTTTTTGTGATTAAAAAGGGTTGATCCGAAGGACTTGCTTCCTCTGTTTTGAAGATGGTGAAAGCTATGTTTGTTGCCGAAAATGCGTCAGCGTTGGTGCCTTTTGGTGAAACACCGGGAGCAGTAACAAGTTTTTGTATCTCGGGCCACTTGAGGTAGTTGCCGTTAGCCAAAGAAGCCAAGAATGAGGAGACTGTCTGCACTTGGTTGCTCTCGGTCATTGTCCAGGTAGCACCACTGCCCGACACAGATGTATCGATCGACATCGATTGTGTGGCGAAGTGAAGTTGCCGTGCGTTATTGAGTGTCTGTGTCATCTGACCTTTCCCGAGGGCGCTTGTGATGGCAGGAATGGCGAGCGAGGCTAGAATGGCGATGATTGAAATAACGACGAGAAGTTCAATCAAAGTGAACGCTTCAGATTGCGGGGAGGAGAACTTGATGGATTTCATGATTTGCGATGCAGAATTAGCCTTTTGCCTAGAAAGGGCAAACGAAATATTCAGGCTGACTTCTTTTCCAGAACAAAACCGCAGAGCGACAAGGGGGGCAGTTCGATCATGATCGAGTGTTCGCGACCTTGCCAGGGGGTGAGTTCCGAAGGCAGGCCGCCGCGGTTGCCCACGTTCCCGCCACCGAAGACTTCGGCATCGGTGTTGAGGATTTCCCGGTAAAAACCGGCGGAAGGCACGCCAATGCGGTAACCTCCCCTGACCACTGGCGTGGCGTTCATGGCGAAGACGAGAATTTGTCCTTCGGCGGATTTGCGCAGGAAGGCAACCACGCTGTTGTCAGCATCGTGGAAGTCAATCCATTCGAACCCCTCGTGCGTATCGTCGAGGTCATAGAAGGCGGGATAGCTTTTGTAGATGCTGTTGAGATGCCGGACGAACTGGGACAGGCCCGCATGGAGGGGAAATTGGGTCAGGTGCCAGTCGAGGCTCTGGTTGTAGCGCCATTCGTCCCACTGCCCGAATTCGCCGCCCTGAAAGAGCAGTTTCTTGCCGGGATGCGCCCACATGAGGCCATAAAGCATGCGCAGGTTGGCGAACTTCTGCCCCATATCACCGGGCATCTTGCCGAGCAGAGCGCCCTTGCCGTGCACCACCTCGTCGTGGCTGAGGACCAAGACGAAGTGTTCGTGGAAGGCGTAGAGCAGCGAAAAAGTGATGCTGCCCTGATGATACCGGCGGTAGACCGGATCCAGGCTCATGTAGTTGAGGAAGTCGTGCATCCAACCCATGTTCCACTTGAAACCAAAGCCCAGACCGCCGAGGTAGGTGGGACGCGAGACGCCGGGCCAGGCAGTCGACTCCTCCGCGATGGTGATGATGCCGGGAAAGCGTTCGTAGCTGACCTCGTTGAAGCGCTTCAGAAAATAAATGGCATCGAGATTTTCGCGGCCACCGTAGCAGTTGGGCACCCACTCGCCCGCCTCGCGCGAATAGTCGAGATAGAGCATGGAGGCCACCGCATCCACCCGCAGTCCGTCGATGTGGTATTGGTCGAACCAGAACAGCGCATTGGCGATGAGAAAGTTCCGCACCTCATTGCGGCCGTAGTTGAAAATGTAGGTGCCCCAGTCCTGGTGCTCGCCCTGCCGGGGATCAGCATGCTCGTAGAGATGCGTGCCGTCGAACATGGCCAGCCCGTGTGCATCCTTCGGAAAATGAGCCGGCACCCAGTCGAGGATCACGCCGATGCCCGCCTTATGACACTCGTCGATGAAGTGGCGGAATTCGTCGGGATTGCCAAAGCGGCTGGTCGGCGCGTAGTAACCCGCGATCTGGTATCCCCACGAGCCGTCGAAAGGATGCTCGGCCACGGGCATCAGCTCGAGGTGCGTGAATCCCATCTCCAAGCAATAAGGAATGAGCCGCTGCGAGAGTTCGGTGTAGCTGAGCGGACGGTCGCCATCTTCGACGACCCGCTGCCATGAACCAAGGTGCACCTCGTAAATGCTAACCGGCTTTTTGTGCCAATGCTGCTCCGCCCGGTGTTTCATCCAATCGCCGTCGGACCACCGGAAGCGGTCGAGATCGTAAACGATGGATGCGGTCTGCACCCCGTGTTGTCCGTAGAAGGCGAACGGGTCGCTCTTGAGAAAAACGTCCCCATGACAACCCTTGATCTCGAATTTGTAGTGCGCGCCCTCCTTGAGGCCCGGGATAAAAATTTCCCATACACCACTCCCGAAAAGTTTGCGCATGGTGTGCACCCGGCCATCCCATCCGTTGAAGTCACCGACCACGCTGACACGCTGCGCGTTGGGGGCCCAGACACTGAACGAGGTCCCCTCGACACCTTCGACGCGGCCAAGGTGCGCGCCGAGTTTGCGGTAGAGATCCCAGTGGTTTCCCTCGGCGTAGAGGTGGACATCCGTCTCTCCCAGAACACGTCCGAAGGAATAGGCGTCGCGCTCATCCCATTCCTCGCCCTCGTGGTTGCGCAAGCGCAGGAGGTATGGAAACTCGCTTTCTCCCTTGGGGAAAATCACCTCGAAGAATCCGTCGGGATGCACCTTGGCTGCCTCGAAAACCCTCCCCAGGTTGCCCGCATCCACCACCTTGACCGCCGCGCAATCCGGGCGAAAAACACGCACCGCAAGGCTGCTTCCAGCCCTCCGCATGCCGAGCGTCTGAAAAGGGTCCGAGTGCCGCGCCTCGAGGAAGGCGGCGATTTCTCCGACTGGGATGGTGGACTTCATAGCTGCTCCCCGACTCGTCCGGAAAGAGCAGGCATCATTATCCGCCCCCGCGCCCGCGGGCAAGGGACGAAAAGATGATCAGGCGGGCGACCCGGCCGAGTTGGCCAGTTCCGCCTCCTCGGCGGGCAGGTAGGCCTTGAAGCGGTTCTTGTCGATCGCCTTCATGAAGGCCTCGTGCGGCGAGACCAATCCCTGCTGGAGTTGCGCCCAGATCGCATCGTCCATGAACTGCATGCCCTGGGCTTTTCCGCCGACGATGGCATCCTGCAGTTTCTGGGTTGCACCCTCGCGGATGATGGCGGCGACGGCGCTGTTGACCACGAGGATCTCGTTCACCGCAATGCGGCCGCCCCCGTCCTGACGCTTGAGCAGAAGCTGCGCCACCACCCCGCGAAGCGAGGCGGCCAGCATGGTGCGAACCTGCGACTGCTGGTCGGAGGGAAACACATCGATCATGCGGTCCACCGTCTTGCGGGCATTGTTGGTATGCAGAGTGCCGAAGACAAGCAGGCCGGTTTCCGCCGCGGTCAACGCCAGCGAAATCGTCTCCAGATCGCGCATCTCGCCGACGAGGACAATATCACAATCCTCGCGAAGCGCTGCCTTGAGGCCGGCGGGAAAATTGGTGGAATGCTCGGGCACCTCGCGCTGGGTGATGATGCTCTTCTTGTTGGAGTGCACGAACTCGATCGGTTCCTCCACCGTGACGATGTGCCGGCCGAAGTTCGAATTGATGTAGTCGATGAGCGCGGCCAGCGTTGTGCTCTTGCCTGACCCTGTCGGTCCGGTGACCAGAACGAGGCCTCCGCGCAGGTGGCCGAATTCCTTGATGACGGGCGGGAGGCCGAGTTGATCGAGGGTGGCGATGCGGGTGGGAATCAAACGGAAGACCGCCCCCAATCCGTGGACCTGCTTGAAGTAGTTGCAGCGAAAACGGTTGTCCGCGTTCATCTCATAAGCAAAGTCGAGATCGCCTTTTTCCTGATAGCGCTCCCAGTTGCGCGGAGAGCAGATCTCGCTGAGCATGTAATTCATCTCCTCGGCGGTCAGGATCTCCTCGCGGATCGCGATGACATCCCCGTGCCGACGAATCTTCGGCGGTTGACCTTCGGCCAGATGCAGATCCGAAGCGCCGGCATTGATCAGGATTTCAAAAAGATGGTCGATGTGTGCCATGATTCAAAGAAGACCGCAGATCTGTTTCATCTGGGGTTTTTGCTCGGCGCGGGCGACTGCCTCTTCGGCGGAAATGAGGCCGGCTCGGTAAAGTTCAGTCAGGGAGTCGTCCATGAGCTTCATCCCGAGCTTTTTTCCCGTCTGGATGATTCCCGGGAGCATGAAGGTCTTGGCTTCGCGGATCACATTGGCCACCGCCGGAGTGTTGACCAGAATTTCCAAAGCAAGAGCGCGGCCCGCTCCGTCCTGCCGCGGCACGAGTTGCTGGGAAATAATCCCGCGCAGGGATTCGCTGACCATGACTCGAATTTGTTCGCGCTGATCCACAGGGAAGACGTCGAGCAACCGGTCAAGCGTCCTTGCGGCGTTGGCGGTGTGGAGGGTTCCAAGCACAAGGTGCCCGGTCTCCGAGGCCGTGATGGCCAGGGAGATGGTCTCGAGATCTCGCATCTCGCCGACCATAATCACATCAGGATCCTCACGTAGCGCGCCACGCAGGGCGGCGCCAAAGGATTCCGTGTGCGTGTGGACCTCCCGCTGATTGACCTGGCATCCCTGCGGGGTGAGGAGGTATTCGATCGGATCCTCCAAGGTGATGATGTGGTCGTGGCGCGTGCGGTTGACCTCCTCGACCAGCGCGGCCAGCGTGGTGCTTTTGCCGCTGCCGACTGACCCGGTGACCAGAACCAACCCGTTCTGGTATTGCGTGAGGAGCTTCAGTTGCGTCGGCAGCCCGAGTTCGTCCATGTTGCGCACGCTGGTCTGGATGATGCGGAAGACCAGATCATAACCGAGGCGGTGGCGGACGACACTGGTGCGGTAGCGTCCGTTCTCGTTGGAGTAGGCAAAATCGACATCGCCGCGCTCCGCGAGCAGCTTTTTTTGCGCGTCGTTGAGGAATCCCATGGCCAACCGCTCGGTATCGTCCGCGGTGAGGACGTCGGCCTGCAGCCAGATCGGCTCGAGCGTGCCGAATCGACGCCAAGTCGGTTGCACATTGACGCTGAGGTGGATATCCGATGCACCCGACTCCTTACCAATGGCGAGATACTGGTCGACGTGAGCCAGCGCGTGGACGGCGGTGGACTCCTCGGCGATAACCTCGACAGAAGATGATTGCTCGGGGGAAGTAGACACGGCGGAGCGGACAAAAATCTACTGCTTGCGCCCGGAGCGCAAACTCAAAAAGAGAGGCGTGAGCTGGGTAAACAGGGCGGGAAGAAGCTTGACCACGATGGGAAGCCAAAGCGCCGCCCCGCTCGCCGGGGCAGCTTGCGCCTTGGCTTTCGTGCCGGCGGGTCCGCGGCGGGCAAAACGCGCAAGGGCAAAACCCGCCGCCGAGGCTCCGGGCAACCACCATTTCCAGTCGCGAACCACCCCGGCACGCAATTGGTTGACCGGGTTAGCGGCGGCCCACAGCACTCCGCCGCGCTCCCTCAATTCGCAGCCTGCGGAGTCCAGTTCCCGGAGATACTGCTCACGCGTCATGACAGCCGATCCATTTCGCGACGCACCGCCTCGCGGGTTCCGGAAAAAAGAGGAAGGCGCGCCCGCATGCGCAGAACCAGCCCCAGCACAATGGCCATCAAGACATGCAGAAGGAAAAGGCACACCAGTGCCGTCTTCCATCCTCCGGTCGTTTGGCCGACGAGATAGACCGCCGCGCCGACGATGAGAAACAGGTAGGCCAGGAAGCAGCAGACAATCAGAGCCACCGCGAGCAGCGCCAGCACCAAGGCTTGCGCCCCGGACTCGCGCAACTCGAGCCCGAAAAGTCCGGTCAGCGCCCGCATGAAACGGACAAGCGAAGCGGAAAACTCCGACGCCGCGGCGGCAACGCCGGACTCCTCCGGCGGCGCCGGACGGTCTGCGCCGGGAACCGAAGTCATTACTTTAAGGCTCAGCGGCGGAGGATCAGGCCGATCACAAATCCGGCCGCCAAGGCAATGCCGACCGCCTGCAAAGGATTCTCGCGGATGTAATCCTCGCCGTCCTCCTGCAGGGTGCGGGCACGCACGGTGGTGTCGGACCAGGCACGGTTGGCACGCTCCCGGTATTCACCGGCTCGTTCGGTCAGGGTCTCGCGCAGGTCGTGCGCTTTGGCCGCGGCGGCTTCGCGGAACTCGCGGGCGGCCTCGGTCGCATGTGATTTGCCACTTTGGAACTTGTGATTGGCATCTTTGGTTTCTTTTTCGCTCATGGTTTTATGTTCTTTCTAATCGTGCCCATACTCGCAGATGCGCCCATGTATGGCAAGGGCCCCCGAAGCCCAAAAAATATCGTTTTTCTTGAAGCGGACGGGACCTTCACAGACTAATGGACGTTCCATGACCGCTCCCGCACCCCGCCAAACCGACCAACTTGCCTCCGATTTGCTGACCCGGGTGGACGAGATCATCACCCATTACCCGGTGTCCAAGCGCAGCGCAGCGGTCCCGCTACTCCACATCTGGCAGAACCGGTTTGGGTGCATTGACGACAGCGGGGTGGAGTGGATCGCGAGCAAGCTCGACCTCGAGCCGATCAACATCCTCGAGCTGGTCACTTTTTACCCGTGGTTCCGCCGGACATCGCCCGGCAAAAAAATCATCCGCGTATGCCGCACGCTGTCATGCGCCATGGCCGGATCCTATGAGGTTCACAAGGCGCTCTGCCAAGCCGCGGGGTTGGACAACAGCCACGACGAGCATGCGCACGAAGTCACGGCGCCGGACGGAAGTTGCACGATCGAATTCGTCGAATGCCTAGCCAGCTGCGGGAGCGCACCGGTCGCGCTGGTCGGCGATCATCTGCACGAGCGGATCAGCAGCGCAGATGCCGCTCGCCTGCTCAACGGCCACGACGAAAACCACAGCAAATCTTTGCGATCCCCGCATCCGAGCGAGCGCCGCCTGATCCTGCGGAATGTCGGGCGCGGCGATTACGATCCGTCGATCGCCTGCTACCTGCGGCACGGCGGCTATGAGTCGCTTAAAAAAGCGATGGCCATGAAGCCGGAGGAAATCACGGCGGAAGTAAAAGCCTCCAACCTCCGCGGACGCGGCGGCGCGGGATTTCCCACCGGCGTCAAGTGGGGGTTCATCCGACGCGAAGACGGCAAGCCGCACTACCTCGTGGTCAACGGCGACGAGTCCGAACCGGGGACCTTCAAAGACCGCTACATTCTCCACGAGGATCCGCACCAGTTGCTCGAGGGCATGATGATCGCCGCCTGGGCGCTCAACGTGAATCTCAGCTACATCTACATCCGTTGTGAGTTTCCCGAAGCCGCTCGCATCATGGAGAAGGCCATCGCCGAGGCACGCGAGCACGGTTTTATCGGCAAAAATGTCCTCGGCAGCGGATTCGACTGCGATATCTATGTGCACCAAGGTGCGGGCGCCTACATCTGCGGCGAGGAAACAAGCCTCCTCGAGTCGCTCGAGGGGAAACGACCCTACCCGCGGATCAAGCCACCCTATTTCCCTGCCGTCTTCGGCCTCTACAATAGCCCGACGATCGTCAACAACGTCGAGACCCTCTGCCACGTGAAGCACATCATCGCGATGGGCGCGGCAGAATTCGCCAAGCTCGGCTCGGCGGGCGACGGCGGAACCCGCACGCTTTGCGTTAGCGGCGATGTGGTCAACCCCGGGTATTACGAGCTGGGCTGCGGGCAGGTCACCGTGGGACAACTCATCAACGAGATCTGCGGCGGACTCAAACCCGGACGCAGATTGAAGGCCATCATCCCCGGCGGCAGCTCGGCCAAGGTGCTCCGGGCGGGCGAAAAATTCAAAATGAAAGGCAAGGGACCTGACGGCGCCGAGGTCACGGTTGAAGTGGATCTGATGGATCTCGTCATGGACGCCAACAGCCTGGCAGCCGCCGGCTCCATGATCGGCAGTGCGGGCGTGATGATCCTCGACGATTCACGCGACATGCTCTGGGTACTCAACAACATCAACGAGTTCTATGCCCACGAGAGCTGCGGGCAATGCACCCCTTGCCGCGAGGGAAGCCTCTGGATGTCCAAGGTCACCACGCGCATGCTGCACGGGGACGTAAAACCGACCGACGCATCGCAGCTGGTCGGCATCGCTGACCGGATCGCCGGCCGCACGATCTGCGCCTTTGGCGAGGCGTGCGCTTGGCCGACGCAAAGTTTCGTCGGCAAGTTCCGCGAAGAATTCTCCCCGAGGGGCAGCTAACTTTGCCTACTCGGGCATCGCGTAGACAATCCGCCCGCACTGCTCGCAGGACACCACGCTCGCCCCCACCCGCGCATCGCGGAGGGTGGCGGGGGTGACGGTCATATGGCAACCGGAGCAGTGGTTTCCCTCAAGCGGCACGACGGCACGCCCCATCTTCGTGCGGAAAAGTTTTTCGTAGAGATCAAGGAGATCCTCGTCGGACGCCCTGACCTCAGCGGCGATGGCATCGCGCTCGACGCGAAGTTCATCCGCGCGGCCCTGCAGCACTCCGACTTTGTCGTCGGCGTTTTTCATGAGGGTCGAAACACGGACTTTTTCTGTTGCGTATTTTTGCTCGGCTGAGGCAATGGCCGGCTTGAGGTCCTCGAGTTCCTGCATGAGGTCGAGTTCGCGGTCCTCAATCGTGCTGATGTCGCTCTCGGCGCGCTCGATTTCGTGCTTGAGGGCGGCGTACTCCTCATTCTTGCGAGTCTCGAACTGCTGGGTGCGGTACTTGGCGATCTGCGTCCGCTTGCCGTCGGCCTCGACTTCCAGCCGTTTGCGCTCGACCTCGATCTGCGTGGCGCGGCCCTTGTCGTTTTCCAGCGTGCGCTGAGCCGTATCCAACTCTCTCTGCAAGGCTGCTTTTTCCCCGGGCACGCCGTTGATCTCATGGAGAAACGCCTGCAGCTTTTGGTCGCGCTCCTGCAGGAGGAGGAGTTTCTCCAGAATTCCGAACATGCTCAAAGTTCTAAGCGTGCCGGGGCTTATCGACCAGCAGGAACTTGCTACTGCTTCGTTTCAAGCTCCTTGAAGCGGCCAATGCCTCCTTGGGCGGAAATAATGCGGCGTATTTCCTTTCGGTTGGTATCGCGCATGCCGACCCCGATGAAATTAATGGTCGCCGGTTCACGGAGGGACTTTTGAAGTTCCTTGAGTGTGGAATTGATCTCATCGAAGGAGATCTGCTCACCGCTGCCACCGCCCCGTTGAAAACTTCCATCTCCCACGATGTAGATAAGGTCCGGCTTAAGCTTGAACGCTTCATTCAGCACACCAATGAAGCCAACTCTTTCGGAAACCAGATTGGGTGTGTTCGACTTCAATACTCCGCCGGTAGAAAACCATGTGTCCAGCCAAGCTTGAGCTGCGGCGCGATTGGGGTCGCTGGCCGGCACAAGTTCTGTTTTGAAGAAAGCGAATTGACGACTGAACTGGGCGATACCGAACGTTGTGTTAATGCTCAGCGATTTCAGCAGGTCCCTGATCTTGTCTTTGATCACGGTCATCGGCACTCCGGCTTTTTCCAGGGCGTTTGTGACGCTGGTGGAAACATCAAAGATGAGAATAATCCTCTGACCCGTTCCCGGAAGACCCAAGAAGTCCATCGCTGATCCGCCTTTGCCGCTCCCGCCCCCACCCGAGCCCGAGCCAAATCCGGAGCCGATGCCGGCCTCGCTACCGATGCTGGCCACTTGGTCCGCCACGAGTCCGCTCGGATCAAATTCGGTCACGGCATCCATCGGCATTTGCGGAATATCCGGCAGGGCAAACTCGGTCGGCCGGGCCGAGGCCATTTTGTCGGTGAACGCGGGCTTGGCCGCTCCGCCGTCATAGGCGGCCATGTTCATCCGATGCTCACGGTCTTGAGCCGGGATGCGGATGTCTTTGACCGCTTTGAATACGGCAGGCGGTTCGGTGAGGTAACGCGCAACGATAACCACGCCGGCGATGATCCCCGCCACCACGTGAATCCCAAGGCTAACAAGAACCACCATCACGATAATACCCCTGACCCGGCTTTTTTGTCCGGTCGGAGGATCTTGGATGGATTTGCTCATTCCTCCTCCCCGTTCGCTCCGGCAAAAGTCACTCCTTGGATGCCAGCTTGGGCGCAGGCGTTGAGCACATCGACCACGCGCTGGTGCACCGCGCGATCGCTGACATCCACCGTGACCAGAGCTTCGCTTTTGTTCGCGTCGGCCGACTCCTTGAAACGCTTCAGCGTGGCGAGCAAGGCGGGGAGATCCTTGCTGTCGGGCCGGTCGAGGGGTAGGTCGTTGAGGACGATCTGGCCGTTTTCCTCGATGGCCACACGTTGTTCATCGGGGATATCGAGCGACTGCTCTTGGGCGACCGTGCCGGGCAGAGTCATACTGACATCGGCCTCGGGTTTCACCGGCTTCGAGGTGAGGATATAGAAAAAGAGGAGAAGAAAGCAGACGTCGATCATCGGTGCGATCTGCAACTCGATCTGGGGATGCTCGGTGCGCCTCATTTCTGCACCACCCCGAAAATGACCTGGATTGCCCCGGCCTCGCTGGCGATCGCCATGATCTCCTTGATTTTTTTACCGGGCGTGGCCGCATCGGCCCTGACGTAGAGATTGAGCGGCGGATAATCTTTGAACCGCTGCCTGAGATGAGACGCCAACTCCTTCGATGTCATCGGTTGGCTGCCACTGAAAAGCTGCCCGTTCCCATCGATGTTCACAACATCGCGGTTGCCCTCGTCCTCGGGGATTTTACCGGTCGCCGCCACCGGAATGTTGATGGCCATCATCTTCTCGGCCTTGGTGATTTTGCCGGCCAGCATGAAGAAAAACAGTAGGAGCAGGGTCACGTCGATCATCGGCGCGATCTGCAAGCCCACTTCATCGTGGGCGACCCGGCGAATGCGGCGGCGGGTGGCAGACATGGTGTTCTATTCAGCGGAGGGAGACTGATGTTCTTCCGCCGCGTAGGCCTGCGGCGCCGCCACCCCGGGCAGGCCGGAGACTTCGCCCGTGAAGAGATCGAGCATATGGGAGAGCGCCTTGTGCACATCCGCCATGTTGGAGGAGAGCGATCCGCGGAAAAAAAAGTAAAGGAACATCGACGGGATGGCCAGGAGCAGCCCGCCGCCCGTCGCGATGAGCGCCTCGCCGATGCCCTTGGCCAGATCGCTCGCTTCGGCTTTGCCGGCGGTCAGGGCGCTGAAGCTTGTGATCATGCCGCTCACCGTGCCGAGCAGGCCGATCATCGGGGCGAGCACAGCGAAGGTGTTCAGGTAATTGACGATGACCATCATCTTGGTTTCCTCGCGGAAACAATCGTCGGCCACCGAATTTTCCATCGAGGGTTTGTTGTACATGTCCCGCTCGAAGTTGGCTTTGGCCAGCGCGACGGAAAGCACATTGGTCAGAACGCAGGGTTTGATCCGGCAGACTTGCTGGGCGGCGGCAAGGTCGCGCTGGCCCATGAGGTCATCCAGTTCGTTCACCACGGACGGTGGCATCAACTTCGACTTGCGAAACATCATGAAGCAGTAGGAACCGAGGGCCACGACCGCAACGGAGCAGAGCGCGATCAAGTGCATGATCGGACCTCCTTCGCGGTAGAGATCGAGCAGGCTTTTGTTCGTTTCCACCCCCGCGGCGCTGGCCGTGGAAGGAGACAGCACGGCGAGCAGGGCTGCCAAGAATAACCAGGAGGCAAGGCGGGTTCTCCGTTGGCATGGGAATTTCCAGGGGTTTTGATTGAGGATGGCTGGTGTTTTCATGGGTGGCAGGGTTGTGTGGTTCATTGGGGAAAATGTTGTCGGCGCAACCTGCGCCCAAGATGCCCGATTTTAACAGGCGGACAAGGAGCATGGCTTGGCGTCTTCATGGCTTTGTTTGCGGGGCAGGTGTCGCGCCCGGCGCGGGCGGCACGCCCGACTTGGTCAAGGCCGCCTTGGCCTCCGGGGCGCGGGCCGTTTCCGGGTAGATCTCGGCGATATCGCGAAGGACTTCGTCCGCTTGGGAGTCATCGGCGGCCAGAACATAAGTGTCGTGCGCCAGCCACAGGCCCTGTGCCGCTGTCTCATGCTTGGTGCCGTGAAAAAGAAACGGAAAGAGGGCGAAGTCGGCCGCCTCATGGATCAGCCGCGTCCGATCGGACTGCACCGGCGGATCCTCGCTCCAGCGGGGATTTTCATCAAGCAACCGGCGCAGGGACGCGATGCGGGCCTGCGCCAGCAAAAGTTTCGTCTCGATGAGAAGGTCGGGATCCTCCGCCAGCTTGGCGATCTCCTCGGCCTCGGCGGAGGCTTCTTCGAGTTGGCCTTTTTTCATCATCGCCAGGAGACGACCCCGCGTAGCCCGTTGACGGTCGGCAACATTCCAAGCACCGGATTCGACTTTTTTGAAAATCTCCAGCGATTCGCCGTCTCGCGCCGGATCATCGGAGAGGAGAAGAATCTCGCCAAGAAGGCATCCGGCCCTCCCCGCGTGCGACTCGGCCGTCCCGAGCAGCGGTTCGAGATTTTGCCAGCGAAGACGGGCGGAGGCCAACGAATCCCCGGTCTTGTTGGCTTCGATCGCCTGCAACACCGGATCAGGTGCGAAAATAATTTTGGCGATGCCGGCGCGTTTCATCGTGGTCCTGCCACCCTCCTGGCCGGGGATCGGAGAGGGCACCGTGATGAGGTAGGCGTCGCCCTGCACCGCGAGAATTTTCACCTCGCGCATCGTGCCGTCCGGATAATGCACGATGTCCTGCGCAGGCGAACAAAGCGGCACAAGAAGAAAGCCGACGAGGGGAACGAACTTTTTCATGACGGCGATTGTCCCCCGGGAGGCGCCAACTTTTTGAGTTTTTCCCGCGCCGCCGCCGCCTGAGGCAGCACGGCGAGATCTTCGTTGCCAACCAGTTCCTCGTAAGTCTTGCGGGCGGCCGCGCTGTCCTTGAGTTGCTCGAAGGCTTCGCCGCTGCGCAGGTAGGCCTCCGCCACCGTCTCGCGCCATTTACCATAAAGAATGTAGATGCGCTGGTAGTAAGGGATGGCCTTCTTGGGTTGGCTGCGGGCCATCTCGATATCACCGATCGCCAGCAGCGCCTGCGCTTTGAGCTTGCCCGACACGCCCTCCGCGGCAAGCAGGCGCGTGTAGGCCTCCACCGCCTGATCTTTGTGGCCCGACTCCGACGCGAGACGGGCGCGCGCCATGAGGGCATCCCCCATCAAGGGCGACCATGGCGTGTCGCGCTCGAGGCGCCCGTAGTAATCCAAGGCACCCTCATTGTCACCGGCGTCCAAGGAGAATTGGGCCAAGGCGGCCAAGGCCTTGTCTTTCTGCGCGGCGCGCGGGTGCCATTTGAGCAAATCGCGGTAAAGCTGGGCTGCTTTGGCTTTGCGGGTGGCCGCCTCGTCGGCGTCCGCCGCAGCGGCGGCCGACATTTGCGCGGCGGCAAAGTCGGCCAAGATCATCGGATCGGTGTTTTCCGGCTTGGCCATCGCAGCCGCCTCGCGGAGCAGGGAACCGGCGAGCGCGGGATCCAACTTTCGCACAGCCTGCGAGAGCGCCCAGATGACGCGGACAGCGAGCACCTTTTTTCCCTCGGACACAGCTCGGTCACGAAGGCTGCGCAACTCCGTCAGGTAGCCGCGCTGCTCCTCTTCGCCCTTATGGTATTTGCCGAGGGCGACAAACATCTCCTCCACCGAGTCCGCTTCGGGATCATCGCCGAATTGGTTGATGGCTTTCCAATACTCGGCCACCGCTTTTTCGGGTTGATCCTGCTGGCGCCATGATTGGCCGATGAGGTAGAGCGCTTCGGACGCCCGCGGGCTGCGCGGGTAGGTCTGCAGATACTTGTCCATCAGCCCGCGAAGTCCGTCGAAGTCCTCCTCCAGCTTGAGCACTTTCGCGATCTTGAATTGCGCCTCTTCGTGCAAACGCCCCGCCCCATGCGGAACCGCGGCATATACCTCCTTGCCCTCGTCCGACTTGCCTTGGGCCAGAAGAGCATCGCCCAACATCAACCGCGCCTCGGCGCTTTCTTCGCATTGCGGAAAATCTTGGAGAAGTTGCCTCAGCTCCTTCTCGGCCTGCGCGTAGTCCTTCATCGACTGCGCGCAGTAAGCGTTCCTGAAGGCGGCCGCGGCGCAGAGATTCCCGCCGGGAAAATTTTTCGCATGCGCCCCCAGAATCTCGCGCGCCTCGGGATATTTTTTGGCAAAGGCGAGCGCCGACCCGAGCCAGTAGCCGGCTGATTCGGCCAGCTCATGGCGGCCGTTCTTTTCCAAAAACTTCCGGAACGTATCCGCCGCCTCGTCATTGCTCTCGCCGCACAACTGCGTGAAGCCGGTCATGAAAACCGCTCTCGGCGCCTGCTCCGAGGAGGGAAACTTTTCCTGCAACTGCGCCAGTGTTGCGATGGCGTCTTCATATTGTCCGGCCTTCTGCTGGGCCACCCCGCGGAGGTAGACGACCAAGGGAAGACTTTTCGAGGCGGGAAAATTCTTTGCGAAAAGTAGCGAGGCATCGATCGCTTTCTCATAACGCTCGATGGCCATCCAGCTCTGCAAAGCACTGAGCGAAGCGGTCTCGACCACCGGATCGGGAGGCATCTTGTGCAGCATGTCGTCCAGCAGCATGGCGCATTCACGGAAGCGATCCTGCCGCTGGAAAGCTGCCGCCATGCGAAAGCGTACGGAGGCATCGAACGATGGTATTTTTTCCAGCTTGCTCAGCTCTTTTTCCACCTCGCGCTGGAGTTGCTGCTGTTGGTTGCGGGCAAAAACATCAGGGCGGGGCGACCGCTCAATCGTGGCCAACCGCGCCTTGATCTCTTCCAGTCTGGTTTTCTGATGAGCGAGCAAACGCTCGCGCGGCCAGATGTTTTGCAGCGCCCTAATGGCATCGCGAGGACGGTCTTCCTCCAGAAGTTTCTCCCCGAGGTTGAGAGCCAGCATCTGGAATGCTGCCATCTGGTTGATATTTTTTCCCATGTCAGGGCCTTCCTCGGCGAGTAGGGTCAGGGCAGTGGCGTCCTGGCCGCTCTCAATCAGGCACTGCAACTCCAGCACCGCGGCCCTGCCGCGATGCAGATGCGAGGACGTCTTGCGGATGGCGTTGAAGATCTTCGCCGCTTCGGCCTGTTTTCCGGCGCCCAGCAGCGCCGCGCCTGAAAGCAGCGCGACATCGGCGCGATAAACGGAGTTGGGGAACGCGGCCGAAAACTGCTCCAAGGCTCTGCCCGCTTCCTGCGGATTTCCCGCCTGCAAATGGGCGACCCCGAGCCAAAACGCGAGGTCCTCGCCATGACTCGCGTCCGGATCCTTGATCTTTTGCGCCTCGCCAATGGCCTCGACGACATCGCCGTATTTCTGCACCTGCATGAGCGCAGCCACGAGGTTGTAGCGGACGTGGGGCAGCAAGGGCGCGGCTTCGTTCGATGCGCCGAAATCGGTCAGGAATTTTTCGTAGCCCGCCACCGCATCTGCGTATTGCTTGTTGTTGTAGGCGGCGTCGGCGCGGAAGATGACATCGCGCGCCGTGCCGGCCTCTGGCGGGGCCTCACCCGCGGCCTGGAGCCGGGCGGCAGCCATGAACACGCAAAGCATGGGGAGGAGGAGTCTCATAGGCCAGACGTGCCACCTAAATTGCGGCGGGGACGGCCGCCGGGCGAGGCCAAAATTGCGTTTCCAGCGCGGTTTCCGCTGGCAGGATGAGTGCATGCAAGATCGTGCGGAGCAAACCGGTTGGTGGGAGAAAACAATCGCTGCATGGATCGCCGCGCCGGAGGCGCGTGGCTTTGCTGATGTTCTGCCACAGCTCCATGCCTTTCATTTCCGCCAGAACGCGGCTTACCGCGCATTCGCCGAGAGCGCCGACGTGGCCGCAGAGGTTACCGATTGGCGTTCGATTCCTTGCGTGCCGCAAGACGCCTTCAAGCACGCCGACTTGCGGAGCTTCCCCACGGAAGAAACAGTCAAAACCTTCCGCACGAGCGGAACGACGGGTGAAGGATTTGGCCAGCACCACTTCCGCACACTCGATGTCTACGAGGCTGCGGTCCGCGAAGGGTGGAAGCTGGGTGTCCTACCACGCGGACCCTTCCTTGTCCTTGCCCCGCATCCCGACGAGGCGCCCCACTCATCGCTCAGCCACATGTTGGCCACCCTTGCAGCGAGGGAAGATTTTATCGCGCGGGGCGGTCGGATCGATATCGCAAGGTTGCAGGCGGCCACGCAGGCAGTCTGCCTCTTGGGCACCGCTCTCGGATTTCTCCGGCTCTTCGAGGAGATGCAAACGCTCGGCATGCGACTGCAACTGCCGCTAGGATCTACCGCACTGGAGACAGGCGGCTACAAAGGAAGCGGGCGTGACATTGCACGGACGGATCTTTACGCAATGTTCTCCGACCATCTCGGCATCGAGACCGGCAATATCTTCAACGAATACGGCATGACCGAGCTCAGCTCGCAATTTTACGCACGCGGTCCGCGTGGCCTGCACCACGGGCCGCCGTGGGCGCGAGCCGTGGTGGCGGATCCGGTAACGCTAGGCGAAGTGGCGGAAGGCGAGACCGGCATCCTCTTGGTTTACGATGCGGCCAATGTCGGATCGGTCGCCGGCATCCGCACGAGGGATCTCGCCGTGCGACGCGGCGAGGCCTTCGAGTTGCTCGGACGGGATCCTGCAGCGTTGCCCCGCGGATGCTCGCGCGCGGCCGATGAGTGGTTGGCGCGATGAAAACGGAAGAACGCGCACAAGCCATCGCCTTGGCCGCCGCTCCGATGTCGGACTTTTTGGGCCGCACGCAGCCCGAAACATTGCTGCGGTGGGTTGAAGCCGAACTCGGCGATGCGGGGGCGCTCGACCGATGGGTCAAGTACGGCGCGGCGCGGACCAAGGCCGTGGCCCCGGACAATATCCTGCATGTGGTCAGCGGAAACACACCGCACGCAGCGCTGCAAAGTCTGATCAGCGGACTGATCCTCGGCAGCAGTAACCTGGTAAAGTTGCCGCGAGGAGGAATCCCCGAGGTGGATGATTTCATCTCGCGGCTACCGGCGGATCTGGCGGCAAAGATTACGATGGGCGAGGAACTGCGCGACGACTGGATCGGGCGCGCCACCGCCGTGGTCGTTTACGGTTCCGATGAAACCATCGCGGCGTTGCGCGCGAAAGTTCCGTCCGGGAAAATTTTCATTGGCCACGGGCATAAGGCGAGCGCGGGTATCGTATGGAAGGATGAAAACTACGTTTCCTGCGCCGGCGCGGCCCGCGACACATCACTCTTCGACCAGCAGGGTTGTCTTTCACCGCGGGTTTTTTACGTGCGCGAAACGAAGCCCGGGTTTGCCCGTGCCTACGCGGAACAACTGGCCGAGGAAATGGAGCGATACGGCCGGATTCATCCGCACGGGCCATTGTCCGTTGCGGAGAAGGTAGAGATTTCCGACCTGCGCGCCGCTTACAACTTCCGCGCCGCGGGAGACCTGCGAGTCGCCATTTGGGCGGGCGGCCCGGAACTCGATTGGACCGTGGTCTACGAGGAGGACCCTTGGTTTCCCTCGTCGGCGCTCAGCCGTGTTATCTTCGTCAAACCTCTGCCGGCAGATCTTGTCGCCGAGCTCGGTCCGCACTCCGCGCACCTCGGCGCCATCGGACTTTGGCCCTGCACGGAGGAGCTGGCCGATCGCTTTTTCGCGCTGGGCGCATCGCGCTTTTGCCCCATTGGGCGGATGCAGGATCCGCCATGGACCTGGCACAACGGTGGCGTCGCTCGGCTCGCCCCGCTGGTCAAGTGGGTTGATTTCGAGGGCTGAGCCGTATTGACTGCGCGGAAGCCATGGCCAAAGAAGAATCCATCCCCGCAGAGGGCATCGTCGTCGAGGTGCTCCCCGGCACGATGTTTCGCGTGAAATTGCAGAACGGCACGATCGTGCTCGCCCACATCGGAGGCAAGATGCGCAAGCACTTCGTTCGCATCGTGCCGGGCGACAAAGTGCAGGTGGACATTTCCCCCTACGATCTGACCAAGGCGCGGATCACCTACCGCGAGAGATAAACGCGACTACCGGTCGCACTCGCCCATCACGAAGTCGATACTGCCGAGGATGGCAGAGACGTCGCTGATGTAGTGGCCGGGCAGGATCTTCGGCATGATGCTCAGGTTCGCGAAGGAGGGGGCGCGGATCTTCAGACGGTAGGGCACGCCGCCACCCTTGCTGTGGATGTAGAAGCCGAGTTCGCCTTTGGGATTTTCCGCGCCGAAATAAATTTCGCCAGCCGGTGCATCGATGCCCTGCGTCGTGATGATGAAGTGGTGGATCAGTTCCTCCATCTTGGTCATCACGTCGGTCTTGGGCGGGAGGATGTTCTTCGGGTCTGAGACGGCAATCGGACCGGACGGCATGCGCTCGAGCGCCTGCAGGACGATGCGCGCGCTCTGGCGCATTTCTTCCATGCGGACGAGGTAGCGGTCGAAACAATCGCCGACCGTACCGATCGGCACCTCGAAGTCGTATTGCTCGTAGCCGAGATAAGGATGCGCTTTGCGCAGATCGTGGTCCACGCCGGAGCCGCGCAGGTTGGGACCAGTCAGACCGTAGGCGATGGCGTCATTCTTGCTGATCACGCCGACATCGCGCGTGCGGTCGAGCCAGATCGGATTGCGCGTGAGCAGCTTGTCGACCTCGTCGAGGCTGGGTAGCAGCCCGTCGATAAAGTCGCGCACCTGATCAGCGAAGCCCGGCGGCATGTCGCGGGTCATCCCGCCAATCCGCGTATACGAGGTGGTGAAACGCGCGCCGGTCAGTTGCTCGGTGAGGTTGTAAACGACCTCGCGGTGCTTGAAGGTGTAGAGGAAGACGGTCATCGCGCCGATGTCCATCGCATAGGCCCCAATGCCGAGGAGGTGCGAGGAGATGCGCGCCAACTCGCAGCAGACAACCCGGATGGCTTGGCCGCGGGGTGGCAGCGTCCAGCCCATCAATTTTTCCACCGCCAGCGCGTAGGCGACGTTGTTGGCCAGAGGCGCGAGGTAATCCAGACGGTCCGTGTAGGGCACGAACTGGTTGTATTGCATGTTCTCCGCGATCTTTTCGTCGCCGCGGTGGAGGTAACCGATGTCGGCATCGGCCTTGGTGATGATCTCGCCGTCCAACTCGAGCACGATGCGCAGCACGCCGTGGGTCGACGGGTGCGATGGCCCCATGTTGAGGGTCATCGTCTCGCCGAGGAGTTCCCCCTTCTCGCGGGCCTGCGCCTCGATGGCGCGGGTGCGCGCGGCAGCATCGGGGGATTCGAGGACGGTGGACATAGCGGACATTGATACGTTTGCCGGGCGCTTTTGGCAACTTCAGGAAGCCGCCGCCAGCTCGTCCTCGGCCCGCAGCCGCAGTTGCCCGCAGGCGGCGTCAATGTCGTGGCCCTTTTCGCGGCGGATTGTGGCCACCACGCCGCCCGCGCGGACGGTGCGGACGAACTCCTGCTGGCGCGCCTCGCCGGGGCGACTCCAGGGTAAACCCTCCACCGTGTTGTAGGGAATCAGGTTGACCTTGGCGTTGAGGCGGCGGGCATGCATGGCTAGGAGCCGTGCCTGCTCCAGCCCATCGTTGACCCCGGCGATGAGGATGTATTCGAACCCGAGCTTCTGCTTGCGCCGCGATGTGAAATACGCGCAGGCATCGAAGAGCTCGGCGAGCGGGTATTTTTTGTTCACCGGCATGATCTGCTCGCGCACTTCGTCGGTCGCCCCGTGGAGGGAGATGGCGAGGCGCACGGGGACGGGATGGTCGGCCAGTTGCCGGATCTGCGGGGCGAGACCGCTAGTGGAAACGGTGATGTGCCTCGCGCCGATGCCGAATCCCCATGGCGCGTTGAGGATTTCAATCGTGGTCGAGAGATTCGGAAAATTGGCCAGCGGCTCGCCCATGCCCATGAAGACGATGTTGTCCACCCTCTCACCCGTGGCCTGCTCGGCGTGCCTAACCTGCGAGGCGATTTCCCCGGCACTGAGGTTGCGCTTCCATCCGCGAAGTCCGCTCGCGCAGAATTTGCAGCCATAGGCACAGCCGACTTGGGTCGACACGCAGAGGGTCTTGCGGTCGGATGTCTCCCCGTAGAGCGCGGGCGAGGCGGGGATGAAAACGCTCTCGATAAATTGTCCGTCGGGCAGACGGAAAAGAAATTTGCGCGTCGTATCCTTGGATCCACTCAAGCGCACCGCCTCGAGCCGGATCGCGGGAAATTTTTCCGCCAACTGCGCCCTCAATTCCGCCGGCAGATCGGTCATGGCCTCGAAGCTGTCCGCCTTGCGCTGGTGCAGCCAATCCATGATTTGCCGCGCGCGATACGGCTTGTGGCCGAGATCGTGCAGCACTTCGGTCAGTGAGCCTAATGTTTCTCCAAGGATGGAAATCACGAGTCCACCATGCCACGGACGATGCCCCGAAGCCAGCCGCGCAGGTTACCTTGACCAGCGCCGCAGCCCCATTAGCCTTCCGTTCATGCTCCGCCGCCACTTCATCAACCTGCTCGCCGCGACCACCATTCTCGCACTCGTCGGTTGTGAAACCACGACCAGCAACAGGGTGAGTCCCTCGGTGGCGGCTGCGATCAGGACCGAAGTACCCGGCGATAACTACATCGGCCGCCGCTACTACAAGAGGGACTACAAAATGTGGGGCTGGGTGCGACGTCCGGGCCAGCCGTGGAAGGAATCGCAGCTCGTCATGATGAATGAGAATACCAAGCTCGCCCCCGACCGCGAAAAGGGCGATCTGGGGATCGACAACAACACCGAGTACCGACTGCAGGGGAGGTTTACCGGCGGGCAGGTCTACGAACCCGCCAGCAACCGCTTCTACCCCGAATTTGTCCTGACCGGTTACGAGATTCTCTCGACCGCACCGCCGTTTATCTACTCGGACCGGCGCGCCTTGGATCCCAAGGTCCGTCTGCTCATCCCTCCCCCCTGACCAGAGCCTCGGCCAAGCCATTTTCCCTTGCTGGCACGGGAACGCTTCCCTACAAAGACCACTCAAATCATGCGCCAAAAACTTCCTTATCTTCTCGCTCTTGCTCTTCTCCTTGGCCCCGCGGGCTGCAGCAAGGAAAGCAAGCCCTCGGTCAAAATCGGTATGAACCTCGAACTGACCGGTGACATCCCCGCCGTCGGCGCCTCGAGCAAAAATGCCGCCGAAATGTTCTTCAACAAGCTGAATGCCGACGGCGGCGTGAGCCTGGCCTCCGGCCCGATGCCGGCCGAACTTATCATCGGAGACAATGGTGCCAAAGCCGACCAGGCCGCCGCCACCGCCCAGCGACTCATCTCTCAGGAAAAAGTCGTGGCCATGGTCGGGCCCAACTCCAGCGCCTGCGCCATCCCTGCGGGCGAAATCGCGGAGAGCCTCAAATGCGTGATGATCTCGCCTTGGTCGACCAACCCGAAGACCACGATGGACACGACCGCGGGCGTACCGAAGCGCTACGTGTTCCGCGCGTGCTTCACCGACCTCTTTCAAGCGAAAGTGCTGGCCAAGTTCACCCTCAACAACCTCAAGGCGAAGAAGGCTGCCGTACTCTATGACGTTTCCTCCGAGGCCCCGCTTGCCCAAGCCACGCTTTTCAAGGACACCTTCACCGCCGAGGGGGGAGAGATTGTCGCCTTCGAAACATTCACCACCGGCGACAAGGATTTCTCCGCTCAGTTGACCAAAATCGGTGCGGCCCAACCGGATGTGATTTTCCTGCCCACCTACTACAACGATGTTCCGCTCATCGCCCAGCAGGCGCGGCGCCTTGGCATCACCGCGCAGTTCGTCGGCAGCGACGCTTGGAGTTCGCCCGAAATCATCAAGCTCGGCGGCGCGGATCTCGAGGGCTCGTATTTCTGCAACCACTTCTCGACCCAGATTGCCACCGACGAGGCCAAGAAATTCGTCTCCGACTACACGGCGAAATACGGACAGGCACCCGACGACGTGGCCGCTCTGACCTACGATGCCTGCGGGCTGCTCGTCGAGGCGCTCGAAAAGGGCGGCAAGAACGAGCGCGAGGCGGTGCGTGAGGCTTTCGCCCAGATCCGGGAATACAAAGGCGTCACCGGAACATTCAAATTCGAACCCGGTTCGGGCGACC
>Ga0209190_1000430_pt1 | contig 30670 bp, 24 predicted proteins | sample M_140205_XF_Meta_FD_187315 | JGI IMG/M metagenome (GOLD analysis project Ga0209190, IMG submission 187315) | Freshwater microbial communities from Lake Montjoie, Canada to study carbon cycling - M_140205_XF_MetaG (SPAdes) (version 2) | ecosystem: Environmental > Aquatic > Freshwater > Lake...
CCGGGCCGACCGCTGGGCGTTGGGCGGACGCGGTGTTGGACGTGGGTTATTAGGTCGCTGGTTGCGAGGTTGCTGAGTACGGGGCTGGGTGCGAGGCGGCCGCGCTGGCGGACGCTGCTGGCCAGGGCCAGCGGGACGGGTCTGCCGCGTGGTGTTTGGCGTGCGTGTCTGGGTGCGAGGCGGCCGCGTGGTGTTTGGCGTGCGTGTCTGGGTGCGAGGCGGCCGCGTAGGTCTTCCAGCGATTGGCCGGGCCGACCGCTGGGCGTTGGGCGGACGCGGTGTTGGACGTGGGTTATTAGGTCGCTGGTTGCGAGGTTGCTGAGTACGGGGCTGGGTGCGAGAAGGCCGCGCTGGCGGACGCTGCTGGCCAGGGCCAGCGGGACGGGTCTGCCGCGTGGTGTTTGGCGTGCGTGTCTGGGTGCGCGGCGGCCGCGTGGTGTTTGGCGTGCGTGTCTGGGTGCGCGGCGGCCGCGCAGGTCTTCCAGCGATTGGCCGGGCCGACCGCTGGGCGTTGGGCGGACGCGTTGTTGGACGTGGGTTCTTAGGTCGCCCGATGGGTGGTCGGATGGGGGATACTTTTGGTGATCCTGTTCGTATTTTCGACATGCTTTACTCCAAGTGGCCTTTAATGCTTTCAATTATATCGGCCGACGCCCCTCGATTGTTGATGAACCACTGCGTTACCTTCAGTAAGAGAGTGTCGTCTGGCTCGTTCTTGAGTTCTTTGTCAAAGATTCGGCCGAATTCCTTTACATCTTTAAAGTAGTTTTTAGCAAGCACCTTACGGTTCCCTTCTTCGGCCTTTCCATACGCATCCAACGTATTAAAGAGAATATCTTCGTACGGTCGCATTGCCACAGGGTTAGCTTTTTTGACAAGACTACGCATTGCCACAGGGTTAGCTTTTTTGACAAGACTAACAGATGCCGAAGGCTGCGCAGCAGGGAGAGATGCTGGAACTCCATCCAATTGGACTTGCAGGGCGCCATTCTCTGGGGTGCACTGTTCGACCTTTTTGTAGTCTCCGAAAACTCGCTTGACCCGATCATGCATCAAGTCACGCAGAGCAGCATCGGACATTTTCGCAGCATCGGTATTCTGGTTTCCGGGCCGTAACAGTACAGGCGCGCCGCTACGTCGGTCGAGCACTACCATCTGGCCGGGTCGAAGCTCAGATCGCACGTACCGCTGTTGATCGGCGTTCAGGTTGAGCTGCTGCACAAACTGCCTGAATCCTTTCTCTTCGTTCAATCGGTGCATCGCTACTAAGTAAGCGTTGTCAATCACACCGCCGACTAGCGACCCTGGGCGTTGGTCGATAATCATTACGCCCTGGCCATACTTACGGACTTCGGCCAGCATGGTATTGATGTCCTCGGCGGCCTGCGCCTTCGAATTCGATCCCTGCTTGCCTCCACCATGATCGCCCGCAAGAAGCCTGTGGGCCTCCTCAAGCACCAGCATGTGAATTTCGCGTTCGCCTGATTCGGGTATGACTCTCCCCTCTATCGTCCCTGCCAGTGAGCAGACAAAGAAGCTCATGATCAGTGCCAATGCCTGAGAGTCGCCGATCATTCCAAACTCTAGAACCGCAGGCTTATCCATGAGCTTGCGCAGGTCAACGCACTGTCGGTCTGGCGAAGGGCCGCCGATGATCGTGTCGTAATTGTCTGATAAGTTTCGCAGACGTAGATACGTTGATGCGACGATGGTGTGAGCGTTGTCCGTTGTGCCGCCCCACATCTCCTTCTGTTCCGACATGACAGTCGGGAGTTCATTAAACTTTTCTCCTGGCTCGCCTTTACCCATTGCCGCAACAACGTCGGCAAGTATGGGAAACGGCTCGTCGTCATCCTGGGCAAAGTCAATGGACGCAGTCCAGCTACGGGCACTCTTGTCGCTAGATTTACTTTCCCGCTCTCGCTTCTCCCACCATTGTTTGCGAGTACCTTCGTATGCTCGTCTCAACGCCATTTCAAAGATCGCGGGCAGCGGATCCCACATCTCGTAAGCTGCGCGAAAGCACGACATCAGCCTACTGATGTGAGACTGAACACTGACTCTTTGAGGCACCTGAAAGGGATTGAAGCAGAACGGTGAGCAGCGCGGATCGCCAACCGTAAATAGCAATACATCATCAGTGCCTTCAACTGATTTCCGATCGAGGAGCGCACGAAATTCGTTGCCACGGGTGGGGTCAATGACCAAAAACGGCGTTCGCCTATCCCTAGGAACATGGCCTTCATCCTTAGGGTTATTGGCGGACCATAGTTGACGCAAGAACCACAAGCAGAAGTTGGTCTTGCCTGAACCCGGAGATCCTGCGACCACAATCGACCTGTCTCCGACGCCTGCGACACCTGGAACTTTTTGGTCGTCCCTTTGAGGCAAGAATGGCACTCTGAACTCAGTACTGGTGTCGAGCCCTCTCAATTGCACGAATCCCAAGGAAACAGCGTCACCGTTCGACGGTGTCGGTTCTGGGAGTTGTTCAAATGGATTCGGGTATCGTGACTGGAGGCCCGGATATCCACCCGGGGGGACAACCGGCAGTCGCCAAACACTCAGAAGTTCACCCACGGTGAACAACGACCTCATTCTGGCGAGAGCCAATACTTCCTCGGCATCCCGTTCGAGGAAGAAATCGGGAAGAGCTAGAAGGTTTACCAATTGAGATAGTGGAGTATGGAGTTTTGTCTTGACATCCACATTGGTGACTAAGCCATTGGAGGTGTTAAGGTATGACTGCTGTAAATTGGTCTTCTCGGCACCCGCAGGTTGACTAGATTGGAGAACCTCAGGCCACGCACAACCCCACGACAACATTTCGACGTTGCGCAGGTTATACTCTGCGACTACCTGTTCTGCCGGAATCACGGCAGGCACGGCAGAGAGATGCCGAGAATCCGAGGACACATTCCGGCGCGTGCCGCTCAATAAGTGTTCCGCAATCAACGCCTGTCCCACCATCACGGCAACATTATGAGATTCGCTTGATATCTGGACAGCGCACTGAAACAGATCACGTTGCTTTAGCAGGGTCTGCAGGGTGGCCCTAGCGGCCACATCGTCTGGGCTCGTTGTGGCCGTGATTGCATTTAGTCTTTGTGCCATAGCGCTTGCCTCGACTTGGGTCAGGCGACTCGGATGTACGCGAATGCTAAGAACTGTTGCGCACCGCTGGGCAAGGATCGCAGTGCAAGTGGTCAGCCCGTCTGAAGACGACGCCGGCCACAGTAAAGGAACCGTTGCAGACAATCCTTTCTTGGCTTCTTGTTTGTAATCTTCGATTTTGGAGTATCGGCGGCCTAGGCTCCCGGCAAGCGCACGGCGGATCTCAACGGAATGGTTGTACCCAGCCCCAATCCCCACACCATCGGCGCGGACATACGCTTTCCTGCCCTTCACAATCGCAAGAGGGCCTTCTGTCACCCAGAAAATGGGTATAGTCGTCAAGTCATTTGGCGCGAGCGTTCGAAACCTTGTTGCAAGCTCGTCAAGTTTGCTTTTCAGCAATTCCAACGAAGCATTCTCCTTGCCGGGGCTTGTCTCGACGACGCCTTTTATGAGCAAGATGATCCGTGGAGGAGCGCCAATTTCTACTAGGTTACTATCGATCGATGAGCCGGTGGATCCCGGTGTACCACCCCCGCAGATACGCAGATCAAAGGTCCAAAATGGCCTATCACGCTCAATCGCAAATGACACCCTTCGCACATGCGGTTCTGAGAGCATCTGAAACACACGCTGGAAAGCTCTGGAGAAACCGGCGACATGCCGGCCGAACACCTCAGACCGCGAGCCGCGCCCAGAATCGGTGGATCTCGGCTCTGGTAGGTAGGGCACATAGACACCGACTGCCGCCTGGACAGACGGAGAGAGCCACCTGCGGGGTTGCTGCTGTTCTATGCCTTCTTCGGGCTCTGTTGCCACGACCGGCCGGCTGTTTGGAAATAAGAGATACCTGTTGTCTTCCATATATAATCCTAAATATGACAAACTTAAATTGATATCGTCCAATTGCAATTTACTACTGCTTGCCGAACCCCGCCAGAGATTCACAAACAGTGCCTAAGATTTGGATTTAAATGAATTCTCAATATTATTGAACGCCGTAATCAATTGGCCACACTGTATTATAAATTCATCCTTGAGACTATTAATATCGGCGACGATCACATCAATTGCTGCCTGAGTGCCTTCGACTTGTGAGGGATCAAACGCCGTTTGAATTTTTTCCTGTCCTAAATTAATAGCGTCAATGATCCGGTTCTGAGATTCAAGAATTTTGGTCTTGGCTATAAGACTTTCTAAATTGTAGAGCCTTTGTTTAAGAATATTAATCAATTGCCGAACAAACTCCGTTTTCTTGCCAGACACGGTTGCCATAAACTCTAAGTATTGGCGGTCAACATCGCGGTCCGCCTCACTCACGGCGCTTTGCACAACATCTACGCTCGTGATCGTCAGTTCCACTAGTTCACGCAGCTTAGGACCTAGGCATTCATCAGAAGTGGCCGATAGGTTTTTTTGAAGCTGCATCTGGTCAACCGTACCAAGTGTTTTCAACTTCTTCAACTCTGCGACGAGACTTCGGAGCATGCCTTCATATACCGTGGGGATAATCAAAGGAGCACGCCAAATAAGATGGCTTGAAAGTCTGTTTGCTGTCCCGGTAAGACGGCTTGAAAGTCTGTTTGCTGTCCCGGAATTTGCCTTCACTGTTGGCGAAACTGTACTATCAAAATCGGCTAATAGTTCCTTTTGCAACGTCAGTTGCACCCGCAATGAGCGAACTTCACACGGAAGTCCATCGTTGTCAATAATACCAGAACCGGTAGGATAGACAAAGTTGCAAGTGAAGTTGCAAGGAACGGCCAGCACTTCACCCGACTCCCATGGCATCTTAAAGTATTCGTGTTTACCGTTACCACGAAACACACGCAGGTGCCAAGGCTTGTTGATGCGCGACACAAAGTCCTGAAGGCTAGTGTCGCCCACCATAGAGGCGATAGATGTGGCTATGTCCTCGAATAGTTTGCGAAACCCTATGCCAATTAAGTCTTCTCCAGTTAAAAGAGGATTGCTGGAACTCGTTATCGCACGAGCCAAGCACAATTCGCCCTCGCGGCTTGGGAATACAGCGTCATCCTCCTCAGGCCATGCTATGTACCCTGTCTCGCCGACGGACACCGATCGAGCGTGGCTGTAGTTTGGCTCACATACTCGATAAAAACCGTCGCTCTCTCGTACCTGGTCTTCACAGCGAGCAAGGTCGCCTACTGATTCAAGCGATTTCCTCATGGTTACTGTGCTCTGCCGGCAACCGGAGATTGCAGCCACACGAAGCAAATAGGCGGCTAGCAAACTTCCTGCAGGCACAACGAATCCACCGACAATCAGAGTCAGTACGATGATGTTTTGCATTCCACCGAGCACACTCAACGGTAGTGCCAATAATATGGCAGCAAGGGAGCAGACCAACTCAACACGAAAGAAGGACTTCATAAAGCTGCTCGAATTCGAGGCACTGAACGCTAAGACGACAAGACCAAACAGGGCGATGACACCGCATGCAATCGACACTGAGCGTGCCCCGGCGAACAATAACACCAACAGTATTACGCTGACACCGATGAGGATACCCCCCGCCAAAGTGAGCCCCGCTTTGCCTTTGTGAAGAAACATGACCACGGCGAGAACAAGCAATGCTGTAGTGACGGCCCCAATCCGGCCCGGGACCATAGCAAGAACCAGCGGCGTGCAAAAAAGCATCAATCCCAGTTTTGTACCAAGATTCACCCTAGTTGGGGTTAGGAAACCGAGCCCTACCAGCAAGTCACCCCAACTTACACTGCCTAGCATGGACGAGAAAATGACCGATCGCACAATGGTGAACCAGATCAGGCCACATCCCCCAATCACGGGCACTATCCACACCGAATGACTCCATGAAGGAACGATCAGTACGAGCGCGTTAAGCATAATGGCGAAGGCAAAGCACCATACCACTGGTGCACGGAGTGACGCCGTTGCGATCAACAAACGAGCGATCACAAACTCCAAACGCTCCGGCGAAACTGGGATTCGATTTTCAGTCATGGCCTGGCCCCCGCGCTAAAATTCGATTGTGCATCTTGCTCGCATTTGAGTTCTTCAGTCTTGAGATGCTTTATTGCTTTCGCAAATTCTTCAGCATCACTCAACACTTTCTTTATCTTTGAATCCATATTTATCTTAACCGGCGAAATTATACTTCCGGCCGAAGCGTTCATATCCGTTTTCATATTAAGTCCCATTCGTTTGGCACTAATTTCGAGAATGCTCTTAACTTGAAGTTCTAAGCCCTTATTAGGCAAAATCGAGAAACTACTCGTCGCGACATCATAATTCCCAAACCCAGTGAGCTCCTCGAGCGATTTATCAAGGGTATTTAACGAATCAATCAACATTGATTTGAGTTGTGACTTCCATGTATCAAAATCGCTTTTAGCATCACTGAATTTGCGTTCAATATTTGAGAAGTACGCAAGCACCGGCTGAAGGCGGGCTTCTTCTTGCTCAACATACATCTTCAGCACAACCCCAGAAAAAAACGTAGTGACCAGCAAACATGATGGCGACGGCGCTTCATCATTAGTCAAAAGCGCACCCCATGTTAGGTTTAGTTCTTTAGTGATTTCTAAGACATCTGTAACCAGTTTCGAGTAATCTCCAGCGCCGGCGAGCCGGCGAAGTGTGCGGATGACGTGTGATTCAACTACCTTAAGGTAGTTGAGGTGATCTGAGAATACAATATTCATATTTGGGTTGGAAACATCAATTTCGATACTTGTGTGAACCGCAACATGTGCACGAATCAAGATGTCATGCTTAGTCTTGATATTCTGGCCTTCTAAGTCCTGAATGAGTATCTGCCAACGGCGGCATCTTTGGAGCAAGTCGATGTTTGTGTGGCCCGCGCCGTCAGGGCTGGTACCAACTTCGGACCCTGCCATGTCGTTAACTAAACAAAGTGAACTAGTGTCGGTAAACTGTCGCCCGGAGACCGAGTCCACACCCGGCAGTTTTGCAACAAACCCGAGCGGAACACAGGCAAAAAAAAGTGAACTCTTCTTCGGTACTCCATTGCACCAAAACCACCCGGACCTACAAGGCATCCGCAAATTATAGCTCATCTCGGTCGCATCGATAACTCTATTTTGACCAGAAATTGGATTAAGAATCGCAAAAAGGGATTGTACAGTACCGGGGAGATTGACTATTGCCTCAACTTTCTCGGACTGTGGCGCATAGACTACCACGACCATCCCCACTCCAAAGCACATTAGTGCGAGTGAAAATAAAAGGGTCAAGATGAAATCATCAAGCATTAAAGTCTCTCCTTATATTGGTTGGCGAGCCATAGCACAGGCTCCACAACATTCCATGGCCGGATGCTTAAGCTTAACTCTTTCTTCAATCCCCTTCCATATCCGACATGCACTCCAGCTATAGGTGCGGCAGTATTATCTATTTTAGAAAGCATTGAATGTGGTCCGGCATCAGTCATCGGGTTTAATCGGAAGTCATGGCTTAATAGCCGAAGTGGGTCCGTGAAGAGTGGGAGGTTTTGCATGTAACGAAATCCTGAGGTATCATCGCCGTCGACTGCCTTGTCAACCGGCTGGGCAGGATCGGGAACGAGCTCACGAAGGCGAGCATTACCGCCGATAACTCCAGTGCGGCGGATAGGGCGATAGTTTACAAAAAATCTAGTATTCGATATACCGTTTAACCATCCACTCGATGATACAAACTCCCACTTAATATTTAGGATCCGGTTCTCAATCTGCTTCACCAAATTTAGGCCGGCCGGAAAGCTCTGCACCCATCGTTTGGCGTCGCGAATTCGGAATCGTCTATGCCGCAAGCCTATATCTGCCTTCGCGAAACAAACCGCCACCCTAAGATCTTTTCCAATCTTGAGACCGGGCTCAACCCTCTCCCATGTCTTGACCCAAATGTCAGGGTGCGTTTCTGGATCAAGGAGCAAGAGCACGCCGGTACATTGCGTTAGCGAAGCCTGAATAGCTTTAAGAGCAATAATTTCTTTGGAGCTTCCGTCATAGTCCCCCTCGAGTAATTGGCCAGCCGGATCAAAGCAGTCAATTTCAAAACTTTTCTGCTTACCCGTAACATCCATACCCTTAATATCAAAGGTAACTCTGTCTGCAGTATCCTGTATTGGCGTGCTTGGAGGAAAAAAACCATTTTCAATAAACCGTCTTAAAAAATTTAAATACTCCGCTGGATCTCGAAGACTCAAAGTGTTAGTATCAGTCAAATTAGATGCCTGCCCTGAAGTTCTAGCGGTGGCTGCCCATCCGGCGTTTTCAAAAGCCGTCTTCAGAACGGCAAGAAATGTACTCTTACCTGCTCGGCTGTGGCCGACAACCCCTATCTTTGGTTTGCCTAACTCTGCGGATGTATAATTTTCCTTACCCGATGACATATTATTACTCCTACTCCCGGCGTTAGAATGTGTATTTTTCATTTCTGCGGATATATAATTTTCCTTAAACGATGACAAACCAATATTCAAATACCTGGCCTTAGAGGGTGTATTTGTCATTTAAAAATTCCCTAAATTCGTATTAACCTTGACCTACTGCTAATTTATAAACTTCATAATAACGAACTTCAGCACACTCAAGCAAACGATCAAGAGTATATTTTAACGTTTTCTCGTCCAAACCATCAACATCAACACGGACATCGCTTTCAATCACAATCCACCTTTCGTCAGAGGATTCAGAAGGTTGAAATCGGAATTTTACCCCAGGCTCCTCGCGGTTCAGTTCATTGATTCCCACAAGACGATTTCCAAGTGATGCGCGATCACAAGGCAGGAGGTTAGCATCACCCCCAACAAGGTATAATGTTACTACCAAATAATCGGTTTGATACTCATTCAATACATACCCCACTTTTGTCATCTGAAAATCAACGCTAAACTCAATATCTTGCTCAGGTCGCTCGGGGTAGATCGAAATAAAGGGTGATATCCAGCGAAGAGCTTTATCAATTTCCTCAAAGTCTGATTTACTCCCCACCTCCGCATGTATTGAAGTACACACTTTCTCAATAATTTCAAAAATCTGACTTGATATGATTGTCATTCCTCGGCTCCTTGACTTGTTATTAAGTACAATATGGCAAAACAATTGTTAAGTACAGTATGGCAAAACAAATCACTACCTACTTAATTTACATCTTGAAAATTTTTCCGAATCATACAAAGCACGGAAAGACCTAGCAAAGCTGATAAAAAGTTCATGACACAATAGGTAAAAAGAAATACTACGGTGCCGCTTAATACAGTTGAGATGACAGGGTCATTAGTCCTAGGCAAAAGCCTCCAATCTGGAGGAGTAAACACTGATATAAAAAGGCCTGCCATAAGCGCTAACCAGTGAGAAAGTGCTGCGAATGATAGCTTTAAAATTAATTCTGAGTAGCTAGCCCACGGAATAGCTGGATTTGGATCACTAACATTTTGCCGATAATATTCATTAAAATCGCTACTAGAAAATCTAGCGGCGAGTGCAAGGGTGGTAAGGCACGTACCCATGCCTAATGCGCCATAGGTTCCGAGTAGCTTTGCAGCGTCGACCAGCGAGACCAGCACCGAACCTGATAGGTCAAACGTAGAAAACCTTACAGCTACCACCGTAAAGCAAACTGCAATAGCTAAAAATAATTCAAATGAAAATAAAAACCATAGACGTCCAGCAAGTACAAACCTGCAATAATTTTTAATGATCGCTAGCATATTGGATTCCAATGCATTGTAAGTTTATCAAAACAACTTGTTGGTTTATTGATTAAATAGCTAATCAAATGTAAGTCGTGTGCCAGAAAGTTAAGCATAGTGATTAGTAATGTGTGAAAATAATGTATGTACTTGATGACACATAAATATATATATCTAATTATACACATGAAAAAAATATTAGCAGTAAGTTTATAGAATGCAAGAAAATTTATTGAAAAAAATATGGAGGTAGCTGGAGTTAGGGTTAGAGTTATTGTACTTGTGATGATAATTTAAAGACAAATGACATTGGAATAATTTTGATTTATAAAGGGTATGCGCTCAAAGATTCAAACTTGCAGCATGTTGCACTCGTATTCAAATGAGCCCCGCACCTCGCCATGCAGCACCTGAAATTTGTAGATATATCGCGAGACCTTCAAGCAAAGTACATACGGGCCGCTATCGATGTTTTGCAAAAAGCGGGGGTACTGTCTTTGGTGCATAGCGCTAGATCAATACAGGCATCGGCTTCATTTGATCCTGAACGATAAAAACTTTCGTTCCTTGATGTCGGCCTCATGCAGCGCGCAACTGGATTAACTATATCGGAGTGGATTCGTGATAAATACAACCTCCTTAAACAGGGGCCCATTACGGAGCAATTCGTTGCGCAAGAGATCTCCGCACGGGGAGAGCTTGCTGCCGGAGAGCTTTTCTACTGGTCACGCAATGCTCGTGGAAGCTCTGCAGAAGTTGATTTTTTAATACCTCTCCGCAATGGGACTATCCATGTAGAGGTAAAATCGGGCACGACTGGAACGCTTAAAAGTTTGCACATCCTCTTAGGCGCCAGTCCAGAGGTTCCCTATGCTGTCAAAACTTCAAGTCAGGACTTCTCCGTCGCAGGGAAGATTCGATCGATCCCACTTTACGCCTTTCCTACCTGGTTGAAGCAGGCCGAGCTTGGTCAGGGATAAGCGCTGTTAAAAAAATGGGGATTATACCAGACCCTTCCGCAGCTTCTACGGCCCATTTAAAATAAGGGATAGCACTCCTGAATTTATACCTAGCCGTTCTGGAGAACGGTGCTCCCAGGGCTTCGCAGTATCGTGGACCCTGCGTGACCCCGTACCAAATATCGATATTTTATAACAGGGCACCCACACTTAGAACGCCATAGATAATCCCAGCTCCCGCTGAAAATCTTGATACCGTCAGCATCAATTCGGGCCATGCACCCCAGCGAGACTTTAATCTTGGAATATCTGCGCTAAAATCCCTTAGAGGCTGGTCGAACATCGAGTCCTTAACGCCCTCAAGGCCCTTAGCTGCTCCTTTACTCGCCAAATTTTCCGCAGCGATACCTGCCCTATGTATATATTTTAACAACGTATCCAACTGATCGGCCTTCCCGGTACTAAAAGCTACCAACCTCTGACTTGGAAACGGCATTCGATTCCAATCTCTAACCATATGAAATAGGGTGGCTGTTCTTGTCAGCCTTTCCCCCCAAGTACTCGCACTAAGCGCCAACTTGCATTCCTGGCCCACCGTTCCATCAAAATCATTATCTATGTTGGATTGGAAGTATTTGTTCGCCGCGGCGGCTACAACCCCAACTCCCGCCAAAGCTGCAGCACTTGCGAAGCCACCTGGGAACATCCCTAAAAAATGGGCTGCTACGCCAACAGCGGTTACAGCTGAGACGGTCGTGCATAGTGCCATACCCCACTTATAAGTAGTGTATTTACTCTTCAATTCATCTATGTGATAGGTCGTCTTAGGGAGATTTTTAAGAGATCTTCCTTCTTCATAGGCAACTTTCTGTGCGCTATATAGCCACTGATTAACATCCACATATTTCATATCGGTCATATCTTTCCAGGTCGGAGAATTGTTCGCTGGTAGTAGCGTCGGTGGTGGTGCTGGCTGCTCAGTTTGCACAGAATTAGACGGACTATTTAGAGGCACGGCGCGTTTGCTCTGCTGCACCGCAAGCGCCTCCACTAATTTCTGTATCTGATCAATTAAAAGTTGCATTTGCCGCCTATCTTGTGTATCTGCCTCTGGACTATTAGTAGCCTCACCCTTCCGATAACCACTCGGTAAAGCCTGGTTAGTTGGTGTCAGATTATCTGGGATATTAGATGCTGCCCCATCTCTAGATTCTGGTTCTAAATTGCTGTTCTGAGAACTCATATTATCACCTATCTTGTTGTTATGCTTATCTCTATGCTGCCTTTGGTCTTATCTCTCTCGGACTATTTACTATCTCATCAGTGAAAGTATCCTTAGAGATAGTTGGCTTGGTGCTCGCTACCAGACCAATCACATAATATCAATCCTCCCTTTCTTTGAACACCTATTTCTAAATAACAAGTAGTAGCTGTTCCACCGCCCAGCAAAATCGGGTGCAGTTTATAGTTCGAAGGGGGAGGCTCATAACTTGTTGATAAGATGTCCGCCACAGAGAGTGTGGCTGCTGGCAAAGATGCGAGTAGGCTTTTTGACGGCGACGACGCAACCGTTGTGCGTGGTGGGTCGTTCAGCTACGTTGTATCGGAGGCCCGCTCTTCCGACCGGGGCGTCTACACGCCGTCCGGTCGGTACCTCGCCTATGGGTTTCGTTTGGCGAGGACTCCGTAATTACTGCTTAGCCCCCTTACTGCTTTACTGCTTGCTGCTTATGTATTTAAAGAGCCTCCCCGAAGGGCTAAAGAAATACTTTATCCTGCACCACGCTTCTTATGGTTTTTTAGAACAACACATCGATCAGCCGTAAAATTCTCCTTGTCTGGGTGGAAGCTAGAGAACCCAATTTTACGCCATAGTCCGTTACTCGTTATCTGAACGCTTCTTATGGTTTTTGAGGCCAACATATCGAACAGCCACAATATTCTCCTTGTCTGGGTGGAAGCTAAAGAACACGATTTTACGCCATAGCCCGTTACTCGTTATCTGATTGGGTTTATTTCAAAGATTTAAAAGATTTGGGAAAATCATTTGGTCACCCCATCCTAAATTCAGGCCGAAAGCGCGTCATAATTAGATGAAGAGCAGCATAACTATCACTCGATAGCAAAATAGCTTTGCCCTTCATTCCTCTTCCATTCGGAGGAAACTTACCCCCTTTTTCAAGGAGACTCTTTATGTGTCAAGCAGTAGAGTTGGACCAATCCGTCCAGCAAAAATTCCATCGCACCCGCGAGGAACTCTCAAACGCATTAGTAGAACGCGATCAAGAAGTTGATCTTCTTTTGACTTCGCTAATCTGTAGGGAAAACCCTCTTCTCATCGGGCCGCCAGGTACAGGAAAAAGCATGCTCGTTGATGCTCTTTTAAGCTGGATGCAAGGCAAGAAATTTTCAATCCTATTTTCAAAGTTTAGTATGCCCGAAGAAATCTTCGGCCCTGTTTCCCTTAATGGTTTGAAGAATGACAAATTTATTCGGATCATCGAAGGAAAACTCCCGTGCGCTGATATCGCTTTTGGCGATGAGATATTCAATGCAAGTTCAGGGATCTTGAACACGCTTTTGAAAATCCTCAATGAACGAGTTTACGAACAGGGAGATGGCTCTAAAACCAAAGTTCCTTTAAAGCTTTTTGTTGGTGCAGCTAATCAATGGCCACATGAACAAGAAGGCGGCAAGGAGCTTTCTGCATTGTTTGATCGATTCCTTATGCGCAAACGAGTTCTACCTATTGTTTCCAAAGCAGGGAGGGAAAGGCTTTGGTGGAATCAACCATGCGAAGTAAAGCTAACCTCCACAATCAGCCCAGAGGAAATCGATACTGCACAAAGTGAAAGCAGTGCAATCACTTGGACTGCAGAAGCGAGGGAAGCTTTTCAAAGCATCATCACGCAACTTGCTAAGGAAGGGATTTCTCCTGGGGATCGAAGGCAAGCGAAGAGCGTAAAAGCGGTTCAAGCTTATTGCTATCTCGAAGGCAAGAACCTCGTGGAGCTTGAACACTTGCAGGTTCTAACTTCGATACTTTGGGAAGACCCTACAGAGCAACCAGAAAAGGTGATGCAAATAGTATTGAAGGTTGCAAATCCAACAGGCATGAAAGTGAATTCACTTCTGATTGAGGTTGAGCAAATTTGTGAAAATGCAGATTTAAAACAGTTAGCTCAAGCAGCAGTTGCAGCTTCGAAACTATCTGAAATTGAAAAACAATTGCATGCTTTGGGGAATCACCCCAAGGCTGAAATAGCTAGAAAACATGTGCGTGAACAAATTAAAAAGATCAAGCTCGCTTCAATCGAAGCACTTTAACCCAAGGAGATGAACCCATGAAAAGTGAATCTGATTTCTTGCAGGATTTTGATGATGCAACTTCTATGCAAACGGTATCTGAACCAATCAAACCTCGGTGTGCAATGGAAGTTGATGATTGGGGTTTTCGCAGGGGCACCCAGCTTTTGGAAGAAAGCGAACGGCTTCGAGCGTTGCACATTCCAAAAGAGGCGATTGTGGATTTTCATGCAGCAGCATTTGAGCCTGACCCCAGGTTGAATGCTTCTTGTGTAGATGATTCACGCTTGAAGTTCTTGCAGCAACTCATTGAAACTAATGAATTCCAAGGTTTGCATGCTTCAACACAGATGCACTCTTGCGCTAGTGAGATTGCAGCAACCGCTTTCGCAGAGCAGTTTGCAGCGCAGAGTAAAAAGTCCCCGTCTCAAGATAAAGATCAGAACGAGTTTTCCAACCTTCGAGCGATTGGCAAAGCACTTGCGCAAGCTGAGGAAGAAGTCGAGTTGGCTCATGAATCTGCAGCAGCGCTTGGGTTTGGAAAAGGGCACCCCGGGAGTAATGATGCCAAGAGGATTGGTGCGATTTACAAAAGGGTGCGCTCTAGCAAAATGCTGCACAAGATTTGCAATCTTGCTGGGAAGTTTCGAAGGCTCGCGCAAGCGAAGCAAAGGCAAAAGACCAAGCATGGTTTTGATGAACTGCTTGGTCTGAAAGCTGACAACGATTTAGGCAGGATGCTGCCTCAGGAATTGGTTGCGTTGCTGGATCCAGTGCTTGAACAGGATGTGTTGCGCAGGTTCACGGAAAGGCAACTTTGGTGTCGGGAGTTCCAAGGATCTGAACCTGTGGGCCAAGGCCCGATCATTATTGTTTTGGATGAAAGTGGCAGCATGGTTGGCGAACGCAATCATGCTGCAAAGGCTTTGGTTTTAGCGCTTGCATGGATTGCTAGGCAGCAAAAGCGATGGTGCGCTTTGATCGCTTTTTCCGGAGAAAGTGGCGAAAGGATTTTGCCATTGCCTTTGGGGAAGTGGGATGAAGTTGCACTGATGGATTGGTTAGAATCTTTCATAGGCATGGGGTCAGATTTGGACGTCCCAGTTCGGGAGATGCCCAAGTTTTATGAAAGTTTAAACGCGCCTAAGGGAAAAACTGATCTGGTTTTTCTAACCGATGCAGCATGCAGTATCTCAGCAAAACTAGCAAAGGCCTTCATTGATTGGAAGAAGTCTGTTCAGGCAAAGTTAATCACTTTGGTGATTGATAGCGAACCTGACGACTTAGCGAAAATCAGTGATGAGGTCCACCGGATTCGTTCGGTGGATGTTTCGGAATATGGTGTTGAACGAATTTTATCACTTTAAACAAGGAGGCTACTATGGGCGAAAACACGAGGCCCTTTCCAATCCAGTCATGGGTTGGAGAGGGTAAATTAACACAAAAAATGCTTGGCGAAATCATCACTTGGAAAATCCAAGGTGTTGCGATAAGCCATGCAGACTTACTTGCAGGTTTGATGGCAAGCGATTTAGACTGCGATGTTGCTAAAGAACTTGCGCCACGAAATGCGTTTGCACGGGCTTGCAGCAAACTGGATAGCGAGCGAATCATTCGCAAGGTTGCAGAGGATCATGCAACGATTAGTTTTCAGTTCACACGAGAGGCACTCGAAGACGGGAAATTCAGCTACCACTTTGAGAGTTTACTTTTTCTGGATAAGCATTCTGGGAATATCACTTCAGAAAATTTAGAGCATGAGCAACTTGCAAAGGAAGAGTTTGGACGTTGTTTGGAGTCAAGGACTGCTAGTGATGTGACCCGACTTGTACAGCGATTGTTTGAAAGGCATGCAGACTTGTTCTCGGTCAGGGATCAAGGTGGCGTGTATTTTGTACCGGAAATTCATCACGATTTTATTGCGAAGGTGGAACGCTTCGTTAGGAACATCGGAGGATCGTTACAAAGGTTCCCCATACCGGCGGGATCACCTCAGGGAGATCGTGCGGTGCAAGAAGCGGTAGCCAATGGTTTGCAAGGGATTATTGATGAGCATTTGCAAGCGGTGCAAAAGTTTGGGGAAGACACACGGCCTGACACTTTACGAAGGGCAGAGGAAAAAGTCCGTGCAACCAAAATGAAAATCGAAGGCTACAGCTTTTATCTAGATAAAAAGTGTAAAGATTTGGAAGCAAGTTTACAACAGGCTTCTGAATTATTGCGATCAAGGATGAGCTTTTTAATAGAGGCGCCATCTGAGGAAGCGGAGTTAGTTTTGGTTTGATGAGGTTTTGAGGTTCAAAAATTTCGGCCCTGTGGCGTGCAGCTATGGGGCCTTTTTTATTACTAAGGAGCAAACATGAGTGAATCTGATTTGTATAAAACGGTATCAAAAGTTACAGGCGAAGACATAGCACGACTTAGGCGAATGGGATTTCGCCTCAAGGTTGCCAAGGAACGAAATAAAAAACCTGAGATAATTCTAGATTCAGAATTAGAGCAGGAAGTTCGAATGAAATAAATCTGAGTTATGCCAGCCATTCGCTAAGAGTGGCTGGCCACTTTTTAAGGAGAACAAAATGGGAGCTAAAACAAAACTAAATACTGCATACATAAATGGTAGTTTGATAGGAGGCGGCTTCATTGGGTTATGTTTTGAGTCGATGACAGCGTTTGTTATCGCAACGATATTTTTAATTAGCTGTTGTTACTACAATAAAGATATTAGATAAATTATATATCTAATTAAAAAAATTAAAGGTTAAATGTTATAAAAATCTTATTGATGATTTTCACGAATTAGGTTCAAGTAAACATATTAAATCAATAACCTTTTCGAGGTCAACAAACCATGCTAATTGTTGAATTTCCTAATATCCACCCCAGCAACCTTAAACTTTTAAAGGGGTTAACGACTGCCCTTGGTTTTGAAGAGCACCGAATTGCTTTTTGGGAAAGTTTACCAGAGGTTAATAGGAAATATCTTGCCAAGAAATTCTCTATTCCAAAACCAACGGAAACGGATAAAGATGCAGTGCTTCTTCCACAGGCAACTCCATGGGTTTTACTTAAAGAGTTAACTGGAAAGCCTGAACTTTATTGCTTGGTTAAGGTTGCATTTCAATTGAAACTGATTGACTCTAATAAAAAATCTGATTTGCTAAACGAGCTTTTTGGTTCAGATCAAGAGTCTAAAATCTCAAAAAGCAAAAGAAAGCCTTGTGTTGAAAAACCAATTTGGATTAAGGATAAAGGCCTGTTGAAATTCAAAGGAAAGGAAGTTTTGGAAACGCAAGTCCGTGGAAAGATGACCATAATCCAAGAGATACTTCAGGCGTTTCATGATCATAACTGGCCCGAAAAAATTGTTGATCCTTTCGCTAAGACAATTAAATCTGACCGACGCTTTAGTCTTGGTTATTTAAATAGGTTGGCAAAAAAAAGTGGTATATCTTTTTCTCGGTCACCTGACCGGAAATTTATCCAGTGGCACTCTCCAATTCAAAGAGATTGAAAGCAAAATAAATTGATATGCTAGTCGATGTTTAATTGATACCTAACTTTTCACTTTAGTTTTGCACGACTTTTACACGGGTCTTGCACCGCAATTACGATCATTTATCGTTGACCAAATTTATAACCACGATCAAAATTAATGTAGTTGCGGCATGGATGACCGCATGAATTAATTTACGCACGGAGGTCAAATAATGCCTAAGCATTCCGTTAAGATTATTAACCCTGAAAAGAAATCAGGCACAGCAGGTTCTTTTTCTAACCTGACAGAAAAACCCATCACCTACGAAAAGGAGGAAGCAATGTTAAAGGCCGTGTTGATGGATGCCAAGGAGTTTCAGGTTCATTCTAAATTGTCGAAATCGACAATTCAAAGGCGAATCCAAGATGGAAGTTTAAAAGTGTGGCAGCCTGGCGGCAAGGGCACCCGGATCTTGATTTATGCTGACAACCTTTTGAAAAGCAGGGGGATGGAATTAATGCCACCCGAAATTAAGAACATTAATCAAAACAAAAAGACCAGCAATACTTCCCCCCGTTGGTTGAAATAAAAGGAGGGGCGATGCCAAAAAAACGAGATAATATCACGATGGTTTCGCATCATTTCAGTTGGATTATTTACCAACGGGATGGTGTGTTTTATGCTGACGGTCGAAATAATGTTAAGCCTTTGGGTAGGTATTCCCTTGGTGTGAAAACCAAGGAAGAGATTCCCGAAAGGTTGTATCAGCTTGATGATGTTCTTTCTTCTTCGAGAACAAATCCAATTTCTCTGAAAACTAAGGAACCGTTGGTTCTTGAAGAGGGAAGAAGACTTTACATGGAACATCAAGCCCGACCTCGAAGTTTGGGCGGAGTAAAAACTTCCTCGTTCAAACGATATCGGGCTGTGATGGATAAGTTTATTGCCTTCTGCAAAACTGAAGTGAAAATCAGCAACTGGGATCAGGTTGACACTCTAGTGCTTGAAAAATATGCTGGCTGGCTTGATAAAAATGGTTATGCATATCGTACTCAGTATTTGGAAATTATTTGTTTAAAGCAAGTTATCAATTGGGTTGTGGAAAATGAATTGATTCTTAAGCCAGCAAAAATAAACATTAAGGTTTCGAAGGCTAGGGGATCTGATACTTATTGTTGGATGCCTGTGGAAGTGCAAGCCATGACGGCTCTTTGCGAAGATAATGTAAAGTTGCATTGGTTAGGTGGTGTGATTGGGGCACTGGCTTCAACTGGCCTTCGGATTTCAGAGTTGGCTTCGCTTCGTTGGGCTGATATTGATTTTGAAAATCAGAGGATCCAGATCAAGGATGAGTCTTCTTTAGCTGGAATAAAGAAAACCAAGAGAGAGGTTCGGACAACGAAGAGTAGTCGAAGTCGATCATTTCCTATTCACCATAACTTGCAACCGATACTTGAAAGGTTGAAGGTTTTAAAATCAAGGGATGAACTAGTATTCCATGGGCCTCTAGGTGGAAGGTTAAAGCCCGATAGCATTCGGAACATTTTGAAGAGAGAAGTGTTGAGCCCTTTAGCTGGTCGTTTCCCAGTGGCTGGCGGGGCCAAAGGGTTTAATGATGGCAGGCTTCATAGCTTTAGGCATTTTTTCTGTTCTGCATGTGCGAACAATCGGGTGCCCGAGGCAATGGTTATGAGTTGGTTGGGGCATCAGGATTCAGAAATGGTGAGATATTATTATCATCTTCATGATGATGTCGCACGCCAATTCATGTCAGAAGTGAGGTTGTATTAGTATGCGAACGATACTTTTATTGAGATGCAAGCATGGCTTGAAGGGGGTGAAAAGAGGGTTTGATTGGCACACTGATTGGCACAGTACTGTGTCAATCAAAAGTGTAAAAGATGTAAGTTGTTTATTTGTAAGGGCTTATGTAGATCGAGTTTCAGCCAAGCGGAGAGGGCGGGATTCGAACCCGCGGTACGATGTTACTCGTACGCCGATTTAGCAAACCGGTGCTTTCGGCCACTCAGCCACCTCTCCGTATATTTAAATCTACTAAAAAGTATACAGTTACGCAAGAAGACTAAAGCAAGCATTTTTTTTCGTTCGAATTGGATTAACGATTCTTACGATACTTTGGGTTTTTCTCCAAATAAGCGTTAACTCGATCCTGTCGCTTAATTGCATCCGCAAAGAAGGCGACAGCGTCAATTAACCTTTCATCAGGCTCTGCACAACTAAAGCGTAAGAAGCCTTTACCAGCTTCGCCAAAGCATTCGCCACCAAGGCATGCGACGCCTTTATTTTCGTCAGCACCTTCAAGTAAATACATGGCCAAACCGTGTGAGACAATGCCAAGGTTGTCGCAAATTGTTGAAACATCAGGAAAGACATAAAAGGTGCCAACAGGCATTAGAACCTTGACGCCCGGGACTTTTTCAAGTTCGCGGACTAGGATTTCGACTTTCTTGTGAAATTTCTTCATGACCTCATCGCGTTCGTTGTCATCATTTTCGATGGCTGCTTGGCCAGCGAGTTGAACAATTGGAGGAACGCAAGAAAGCGAGGTATTGATCATTTTACCGATAATTTCGGCGACTTTAGGATCAGAGATGGCGTATCCAAGGCGCCAACCGCTCATGCTGTAAGATTTGCTGAATGTGTAAACAGCAACGGTATGGTCAAGCATACCTGGTTGTGCCAATGGCGTGAGGTGTTTGCCTTTCCAAACCATATGGCAGTAGGGTTCATCAGAGAAAAGGGCGATGTTTTTGCCAACTATAAGTTTAGCCAAGCCCTTCATATCGTCTTCGGTGGCTACCCCGCCGGTTGGGTTGTGGGGTGAGTTAAGGAAGATGGCTTTAGCTCTAGGTTCGTTTTTGATGAAATCTTCGACATCTTTGAGGTTGGGTCTGAACTGGTTTTCTTGTTTAAGGGAGCTATAAACGATTTTAGCGCCACGCCTTTCGAGGTTTGGTTTGTAAGTGGGGAATTGAGGAGAGAAGACGAGAACGGCATCGCCTGGGTTGAGGAAAGCCTCGCAAAAGAATTGTTCAAATACTTTGGCTCCCGGCCCAACGGTGACATTTTCAGGTCCGATTTTTACGCCAAATTCTTTGAAGTAGTTCTTGGCAATCGTTTCGCGGAAAGAGGGAAGGCCCGGGGAAGGGCAGTAATGTGTCATGCCCTGATTGATTGCGTTAACGCCTGATACGAGTGCGTGTTTTGTGCTGTTGAAGGGACTGTCGCCGATTTGCAGTTCGATGACATCTTTGCCTGTAGCTTTTAATTTTTTGGCGATAGCAAGAACATCAAATGCTGTTTCACCGGTAAGTCCTGAAGCAAAAAGGCTAAGAGTAGGTTGAGACATGAAAAGATCCTTTCTTGAAGCAGGGTATATTCTAAAAAAACAAGTGGTCGAATTTTTAATGGCTAGTGGAGTAGGGGTACGGGCATTGTTGAAGCCGAATGCTTAGGTTAATAATTGTAAAAGCTAACAAAATTATTGTACTGAAAGAGGGGAGAGTGACAGGGTGGAATTAAATGCAAAAAGCTCCGGGGAGAAACCGGAGCTTTGCGGATAAAAGCGAAAATCAAGCAACTTTTGCGAGAAGTGTTTTGCTAGGCATAGTAAGGTTGGTTTGGTGCATCCAACGGCCAGCATCGGGAGCTCCGTGCCAGCGTTGCAGCGAGATCGACTGAGCTTTTGATTTTTCTTCATCATCAAGAAGATCATTGAAAGCGGGTTCGATATTAGCGCGAACCTGTTCGGAAGAACGGCCAACAAAAAGAAGCATTTCGGAACGATTTTCGAAAACAACAAGAGCGCGCCAAACTTGCGCCTTAGATTCAGTTTGATAAAACATAAGAACAAAGCCCTCCATGGCAAAGAGAAAAAAGGTCAAGGGTATAGCATGCATAAAAAAACATCTTCCTGTCAAGTACAGGAAGATGTTTTTTAGATAAATAAAGTAAAATAGTGTTAGTAGCTAGAACCGCGATCACCACCGCGATCACCACCACGGCCGCCACGGCCACCACCACTACCGCCGCCACCGAAGCCACCACGACCGCCGCCGAAGCCACCACGGCTACCGCCGCGATCACCACCGCGTTCGCCGCCGCCGCTGCCACCTGGGCCGCGTTCTTCGCGAGGACGAGCTTCGTTAACAGTAAGAGCTCGGTTTTGGAACTGGAAGCCATTCAAAGCTTCGATAGCTTTGGTAGCATCCTGATCGCTAACCATTTCGACGAAACCGAAGCCGCGTGAGCGACCGGTTTCACGATCCATAATAACTTGTGAACGGGCAACTTGTCCATGTTGACCGAAAAGTGCATTGAGATCATCTGTGGAGGTAGTCCAAGTCAGATTCCCCACATAAATATTCTTCGCCATCGCTCGTCCTTTCCGTGCCAAAACTTCTTAAAAACTGTTCAGGACCTAAAAAACCACCGAGGTTGTGAAAGCTGAAACCCAAGAAGCAAAAATGGCACCGTATACCAAAAAAACCTAAGTCTGGAGCTCCGGAAATCGAGCAGTACCGATCATAGAACAATTTGATAGGTAACAAATAAGCATTGAAAACCTGTCACATTATCTAATTCACCAGTAAAATTTGCTTATTTGAAAGATTTGGAAAAGTGATGCTCATTCGAGGTGATCGCCAACCAAAAAGCCCAAAAAAGAAATTAAACCGGGGATTCCAACCATCCATCTCCTGATCTACCAGCGGTCGGCCACGACCGACCCAAGGTCACAACTAATTTTATATACGGAAAAGGCAAGGTTGTAAAGAAATAAATGTCATTCTTTTTGAGTTTTATATGTTTTGAGGAAATGAGGGTGGATCATGTGTTACAAATTCTCCAAATAACTAAATAGCAGTTTTTCGAAAGAAAGGGTCATGCCTTTGGCGTTTTCTAGGACTTCCCGATGAGAGGGCGGTTGGGATGAAAGGCCAGCGGCTTTGTTGGTAATGCCTGAAATTCCAGCACATTTCATCCCTAATTGAAATCCGGCCTCAACTTCCCAAGCGGTGGACATGCCAACGGCATTGGCATTCCAAGAGGAAAAAGCACGAATTTCGGAAGCCGATTCGTAGCAGGGTCCGGTAACCATCAGGTAGGTTCCGATGGAAGTGGATAAATTTTGGGATTTCGAGATATTTTTTAATTTATCAAGGAGGGTAGGGTCGTATGGGGAGTCAATTGGAGGTGAAAAGCCTGGATTGGTTTTATCGTTGTTCCATGGTTTGGTGATGGTATCGATATGGTTTTTAATGAGCATGATCGAACCTGGGTTCAGGTTAGGAGAAATGCCGCCAGCGGCATTGGTGAAAATGCCAGTGTGACATCCGAGGGAGTGAGCGATTCTTGTGGTTGCGGTGACAATTTGTTTTGAGTAGCCCTCGTAGGAATGAATTCTTCCTTCTGAAATGAGTAAAGTTTCGTTGTTAAAATGCGCGTGTGTGAGGCAACCTTTGTGCCCGGGAACGGTGGTAGCAGAGATTTGTGGGAGTTGGGAGAAAGGCCAAGAGTGTCTGTTCTGGAATTTTTCTGCGATTGAGCCGTATCCTGACCCTAGAACAAGAAAGAGTTTCGGGGGATGTAGTTGACAAAGGCGTAACAAATCTGGAGGTAGATTCGAAACGGAATTAGACATGTCGTAAAGCCTCTATCGGGTCCATAAGCGCGGCTCTTCTGGATGGATAGATGCCAAAAATAAGTCCAACAGCAACAGCGGTGGTAAGCGACCAAGTGATGGATTCGAAATGAACCTTTGCAGGGATTCTGGCATCCCAGAAAGTTTCTGCAATGAAAGGTAGAGCGTAAACCATGGCGAGACCAAGACCGATGCCTAGAATACCGCCAACGCTGGTTTGGACAACAGCTTCGATAAGGAATTGGAGAGTGATATCGCGGCGTTTGGCACCAAGGGCTCGTCTGATACCGATTTCGCGGGTTCGTTCGGTGACGGTGGCGAGCATGATATTCATGATGCCAATACCGCCAACTAAAAGTGAAATGGAGGCAATAAGAACGAGTAGCATTTTGTATCGTTCTTTGGCTCTTTCGGCTTCTTCGAGTCGGTCTAGTGGGACATTGACGGTCCAGTCGGATTTGCCATGGTTTTCGAGTATGGAACGGATGATTTCGCCTGTAGGGCGTACTTTTTCGGTTTCGCTGACGGTAAGTGTGATCTGGCTAATTTCGACTTTTTCAGCAGATCTTGAACCAGCAGAGCGCATGAAAATTCTTTCTCCAAATCGCACTCTTGCAGTAGCAATGGGGATGACGACATCCAGATTTACATCTTCGGTGGAAACTCCGCCCTGAGATCTTTCCTGCATTACTCCTATGACTTTGTAGAAGAAAGTTCCGAGTTGGACTTCTTTATCTTGAGGGTCTTCGAAAGGGAAAAGTCTGTTGGCGAGTTCAGAGCCTAAGACAGCAACATTTCTTAAAAGCACTTCGTCATCAGCGACAAGAAATCTACCACTTTTCATTTCGATGTTATGGATGTCGAGGTAGTCGGGAATTGTAGAAACTATTCGGCTATTGACGCCTTTGTAGCCTCTTCTGGCTTCTTGGGGGAAGATGCGCATGGGGACCATTCTGGTAACGGTTGGGATGGTTGCGATTTTATCGAAGTCCAGATAAGTGAGTCCATAAATGGCAATATAGCTACGCTTGGAAGAACCTGCATCATCAGTAGGTTTGACGCTTCGGACCATGATATTGTTGGCGCCTAGCCTTCGGATGTCTTCCAGGGCGTCTTGCATGCTGCCTTCACCAAAGGCCATGAGCGAGATTACAGCGCCTGTGCCAATGATGATGCCTAGGACAGAAAGGAACGCACGAAGTCTGTGTAGCCAAAGGCTTCGAACAGCGAGAATGAAGCTTCTGCGACCTTTGTCCCAAAGTAAGATGGAAGCAAAGAGAGCGAAGAGCAAAAGTATGGCAGCGATAGAAAATATCAGCATTTCTGCTTCTCACATGGATTGATGGAGCACCAAGCTTTCCAAGAGTTCTGTTTGAATGGTGGAAGTGTCGCCTTTGATTGCGACGGTAGGTTTATCGTTTCTGACATCGGATTCGATAGCCCCATCTCTCATTCTGACAACGCGTTTGGCCCAGGAAGCGATATCGTTTTCGTGGGTTACCATGATGATAGTTTTGCCTGCTTCATTGAGTTTGGAAAGCAGATGCATGATTTCGTCGCTGGTTTTGGAATCGAGATTTCCTGTGGGTTCATCAGCAAGGATAACAGCGGGGTTGTTGACGAGGCTTCTGGCAATGGCGACGCGTTGTTGTTGGCCGCCTGAAAGTTGCATGGGTCGATGATCAAGCCTGTTACCCAAGCCTACGAGTTGGGCCAGGCCAATGCATCGGTTGGTGGTGGTGTTCGAAAGTTTTGCGCCTTGGTAGAGAAGGGGGATCTCGATGTTTTCGACCACGGTGTATTGTGGCAAAAGGTTGTATTGTTGGAAGATGAATCCGAGGTAGCGACTGCGGATGTTGCTAAGTTGATCGTCTTCCATTCTTGCGACATCTTGGCCAGCGAGAAAGTATTGGCCGTTGGTGGGTCGATCAAGGCAGCCTAGAAGATTAAGGAGGGTGGATTTTCCAGAACCGGAGGGGCCCATGAGGGCGACAAAATCGCCTTCTTCCACTTCGAGTGACACGCCTTTTACTGCATAAACCAAGACGGACTCAAGGGAGTACACTTTTGCTAGATCAATGATTTTAAGAACGCTGGCCAATGTGTAAAGCCTTTAAAAGTAGTTAAAAGAGTATTACTATTCGGCAGATTTTGTCTTGGACTTTTTGTCTTTTTTCTTGGAACCAGGTGAAGTTGGGGCATCAGGCTTTTCTGTTTTTGAAGAATCTTTCTTGGTATCACGGGAAAGGCTTTTGGGGTTGAGTACGACTACATCATTTTCGTTAAGCCCATCTTTGATTTCAATCATTTTTTCGTTGCTTACCCCTAGCTTGATGGCTTTTTCAATCGGGCCATCAGGGGTCAAGGTGAAGCAGAAAAATCCGCTTTGGGTGTTCCCTAGTACTGCTTGAACAGGAATAGCAAGTACATCGTCGGCTTTTGTGTCGGTGTAGATGGTAACAGAGGCACTCATGCCTGGTTTTAAGTCTGGCAGGCTTTCGTCAATGGAAATTAGTGTGCGATAAACTCGGACATCAGAAGTCAGCCAATCAGATTGTGATGCGACTTCATCGACATGCTTGACATGGCCTTGCATGACTTTATCGGGGAAGGAATCGATGCGAATAGTTGCGGGAAGACCGTTGTCTATTAATTCTTGTTCTTTATCTGTGAAATCGTTGTGTACCTCGAAATATGCAGCTTGTGCGGTGATAACGCCAAGGGGTTGGCTCATCAGGGATAACCCTGCAAGTCGGATTTCGCCATACCCTGTTTTTTTCCATTGGTCGCCTCGGATGCGGTTGCGCATGGCTTCATGAACTTTGGTGTTGACCATCATGTGGGTAAGGTTGGGGATGCGCATTAATTTTTGGCCTTCACGAACAGGTTCTCCCTGGGCAATGGTCGCTTGTTGTGATCCGCTACCAAACCTTGCCTGTTCAGAAACATAGTAAACAACTAAGCCATCTTGAGGGGCTAAGAGATAGCATTTTTTGATTTCGTCTTCGATATCTTTGAAGCGGAGTTCTTCCTTAGAGAAGATGGATTTTTTGGTGAGTGTGTCATTGATGCCCTGAATTTCTTTGGACTTGGATTGGGTTGTGAGTCGATCTTTGGCTCTTTTTGATTCGTCTTTTTTGCTTTTGAGTTCGGTCAAGGTGCGTTTTTTGGTGTAATCTTTGAGAACTCTAAGTTCTTCTTTTACTTTTTCTACTGAGAACTCTGCGCTTTTTAATTTGAATCTGTCTGCTAGCGCCTGTTTGGGCGTGAGGTAACCTTTGCTTACCATGCGATCAAGCCAAACATCGCGATCGTTCCACATGGAGAGGTCGGATTCGGCCATGAAGAATCTTCCTTCGACTTCTGCAAGTTGTTGTTTATAATCCCCCTCTTGAAATTTTTCGAGGTCGAGCGCGGAAAGTTCGATGGCGATTTCAGCAGTAGCGATGTCGCTTTCGTTCTGGCTTTTAACGATGTCGTAGTTAGCCTCGGCTTGAATGAAATCGTTGCGGGCCCTGTCGCGTGCGATCTGCTGGCTTTTAAGTTGTTCTTGTAGTCCAGAGTCATCGAGTTCTACGATAAGGTCGTTTTGTTTTACATGAGAACCATCATCGATAACCCATTTGATGGTAGTGGAGAACGAAGAGCCTTTGCTGCCTGAACGCACTTGGCAAATTATGTCTTTGTTGTCTAAGGCTTCAAGAGTCCCTCTTTCAAGGATGGTAACTTGAAGTTTTTCTGGTTTTACGACATGAGTGATTAGATCAATGCGGACGGGTTTAGAACGAGGCCAAAAGTAAAGGCTGAAGGCTGCTACAATTATGATTGCAGGGATTAAAAACGCCATCGCTATTTTTTTGATGGAGAAGTTCCCAGAGGCGGGCTCTTTATTTGAGGCTGATTTTTCTGGGCGGGAGAAGGAAGCTTGCAGGACCTCCCCGAGTTCCCTCTGCACCGTTGGGGATGCTTCGGAGATTGGTAACTGTTTCGGCAGGTCTGTTTGCTGGGAGGTCGCAATGGCAGGTTTCGATTTCATCGATCCATACTCCGCGTGGGTCAAGAGGTAAAAGCTCGAGATCCCTGTAAAGAAAAGTTCGTGCACTCAGGTAATCGATCCAAATTTGAAACAGCCCGTTTTGTGCTGACAGTTTGGACCTTTGGGCATCAAGCAACTGCTGGGTAAAAGCGGCTTGCGCGCTTTCGTTGTTTCCTTGGGTTCCACCCGCACCACCTGGTTTGGATGGGGCGTAGGTTGTTTCAAGGGCATTATCTAGAACCAAGTAAGCTAATTCAACCACCAACTTCTGAATATCGTAAGTTTGAGAGAAAGCACGCAATTGGCGGATTTCATTGCGAACATCCTCAATTATAGTATCTTCAAAGGCCATCAAGTTGCGCCTTTGTCTTTGCCAGTTAATCAAGGTTGCCCTGTAGGCGTTTCTTTCTTGAATTCTGACTAAAGGCAAATCCCCTGTAAGGATCAAGCGGTGCCGTAAGGACCCCGCATTAAAATTCACAGGTTGGGCAACATTTGCAGGCGAAGTACCTAATAGACTATACTCTACATTCATGACCCCTTGCAAGGCATTAGCGGAAACAGCAATTTGTCTCCAGGAGTCCATGAGTTGGGCCCGCCCATTCATCAAATCCAGTCTATTCGTTAAAGCGTGCCTACAGCCTGCAAACAAAGCTTCATCGATTTCGGTCTTTAGTAAGTCTACACCATCAACGCAGACTCTGGGTAAAGTGGGCCAAGATTTTCTGGTTTTGTCCAGTTTTTCGTTTCTTGGCTCTACCAAAACTAAGAGAAAGTCTTCAATCAGGTTTTCAAACTGGTTGAGTTGATCATCGACACCGTTTCGCAGCCAGTTTACTTTTTGTTCATATAGTCTGAGGTTTCTTTCGAATCTCCCTAGGAAGAATTCGAAGTCTTTTTCACCGAGTTCTAATTTTTCGGTGTTGGGTTGTTGCTTACCTTTTCTCTCAAAATCGGCCTTTGATTCTTGAAGTTCCAATCTGCGGATATTGATTGCTTTAAGTTTTGCAGCTAGTTCTTCTTTGGTCATCGCTTCCCATTCTGCCCATCTTTTTGGAAGCTTTTCCTTAAATTGTGTTCCCTTAACGAAAGCGGATTCTCTGAGAATGTTTTGTAGGCCTTTACGCAATTGATCTACTTTTTTCGGGTCATTTAGCTTTCTTGATTCTTGGCGTGTTTTTTTAAACTCATCGACCAGATTCGAATAACGGGCCAATTGAGCCAGTTGGGGTTCCAGTGGTGCACGGTCTAGCTCCAATGGCAAGTCGATTGGTAATCCAAGTTGATATTTAAAGCGGTCGAGCGCATCGCGTAATGTTAATTCTCTCGTAATAACACTAGTTTTAAAGGTCAATAAGAGTTGTAAAATTCTTGATACTTGTAGTTCTGATATATCTCCAATGGCTTGCATTTCCTTGTATTGGTCAAGCGTGGTGGATAAGTCCCTAACATTTTCGCGTTCGTTTTGCAGCAAACCTGCTTTCAGAACCGCAGGCAGATAGCCATCTCTTCGGGCTGCGAAAACTTGTGATGTCGAGCTATAGCCATTGCCTTCGCCCGGTGTAACTTGAACATTTCCTGCCCCTGCAATACCCGAGCCAAATACGCTGTTGAATCTAGAGGCTGATGCCACAGTGGCGGGGGTGCTAAATACGACGGGTACGCCGCCTACAACGATATCAGCATAAAATTCCTTGCGGAAGCGAGCATAAGAGCGCATTTCATAAAGCAGATTGCGTTCTGCCAAGGTTAGTGGCTCGAGGGTAACTGCTCTGCCACCCCCACGGAACAACGGTTGAAACAGGTCTAAAGATAAAGCAGATGGAGTTCGAATTTGGGTTCCACCATTTCCAGCCATATCGACAACGATGGAATTGGCGTATCGAAACAAGAGCAATGCGCCAGTTGAGAATGTTTTTGTGAATCCAGCTTCAGATGCAACATTCCATCGGTTGGTATTGTTTGCTACGGTTTCGGAATTAGCTCGCTCCCTGATTGCGACTTCGTTTGCATAAAACTGTGCAGCAAATGCAAATCTCTGCAAAGTAACAGGAAGTGCTGCGAGGTAAACATTTTCTCTTCGGAACTGAAAATCGCGGCTGTTTACCAGCCCTAGTTCGCAGGATTGTTCGAGTTTGATAAGAAACGGGTGATCATAACGGCCCGCAGGATCGCCCTTGTAAGTCAGGCCCATCGAATCAAAAGGGCCTTTGTCTGGGTCAAGGTTGTCCAAATAATTGATGCCATCTTGTTTGAACGAAACCAATTTAAAGGGCGCATCAATTTCTTTCGGTGCTTTAATTGCAACTGCAGAACGATTCTCAGAATCATATTGGGATAGTAAATCAATATAGCCCGAGCCTTCCATGTGGCCTATGCCGTATTTTCCTGGCTTTTGGGGATTAGGTGCCATTGCCATTGAGGCAGGATCATCGGGCGGCATTGCGGGTCTGTCTTGATTGCCTGCAGTGGCGAAACGCGCCCGTGGGTCGGGAAGTAGATGGAATTGCTCTAGTTTCCAGTTAGCGTATTTGTCTTTAGTTGCAAGAATTTGATGCACTTCATTGTCGGCTCTGTTTCGAAAGAATCGTCTGCTGCAACCCGGCATTAAAATAGCAAGGCTGATACCAAGCAAAAGCATGGTATAAACATTGTTCATTAATGATTTAAACTTAAGGTTCTTCATATGCCTTCAAAGAGTTCAATAGCGGGCGTGAATAATAGTAACAACCGGTATAATTGATATCGGCGTAAAATATGGCACAGCTTGAATGTAAATTGATTGGTTTGATGCATTTAGGCTAAAGGTTTGTTGGTTGTGATTTAAAAACCTAGGATACTTGCTTAGGGAAAACGAATTACCTTAGAGGATGGATTAATGAAAGCTTTAGTATGCAATTCATACGGTAACCCATCGCAAGTTTTAGGAATTGAGAATAAAAGTGAACCAAAGCCAGGAAGTGGCGAGGTTTTGGTGAGGATGATTTTGAGTCCAGTGAATCCATCAGATTTGCTATTCATTCAAGGTAAATACGGCAATCAGCCCAACCCTCCCCAAACTCCAGGTTTTGAAGGGGTGGGAATTGTCGAAGCTGGTAAAGGGCTATTGGCATGGCGGGTTATGGGGAAACGGGTGTCTGTAATTGGCCAAGGTGATGGCCGGTGGCAGGAGAAAATAATTATTCCAGCAAGGCAAGCTGTTCCCATGCCTTCTTATCTTACTGATCAGCAGGCTGCATCTTTTTTTGTTAACCCCGCGACTGCCTATGTGATGACGCAAAAAGTGTTGAAAATCCCAGCGGGCGGTTGGTTGTTGCAATCTGCTGCAACAGGGGCATTGGGAAAGATGATTGTAAGACTAGGTAAGAAGCTTGGGTTTCACACCATCAATATTGTGCGCAAGCAACAACAAGGGGAAATGCTTCGAAAGATT
>Ga0209190_1000433_pt1 | contig 30556 bp, 23 predicted proteins | sample M_140205_XF_Meta_FD_187315 | JGI IMG/M metagenome (GOLD analysis project Ga0209190, IMG submission 187315) | Freshwater microbial communities from Lake Montjoie, Canada to study carbon cycling - M_140205_XF_MetaG (SPAdes) (version 2) | ecosystem: Environmental > Aquatic > Freshwater > Lake...
AATGGAATTATCAAAATTTTGGTGGCGGTCAACCCGATAACTGGAACTTATCAGAAAGTGCTATGCACTTTTGGAATTCTGCAGGAGAGTGGAATGATCTTACTCCTACTTCTCAATACCCTGCAATATATATGTATTATAAAGTTCGATCTCAACAAGTAAATGTAGAACGAGCCTATGTATATGGGTATAAAGGAGGAACAACATGGACCCAATTAGGTCAAACAATTCGAGAAATATCGGGAGGTATTGAGTTTGGTTCTAGTGTGAATATATCAAATGATGGAACTATTATTTCTGTTGGAACAAATGATATTAGCTCAAATAGGGGTTATGTTAATGTATATAAATATGTTAATAATTATTGGACATTAATAAGTAATACTATTAATGGTAAAGTGGCAACTTCTAAAGCAGGATTGCATGCCTTAAATGGAGATGGCACAACACTAATCCAAAGCAACAATTCATATTATAGTGTATATGGAATAAATAAAACGTTAGCATTAAATAGTCCAATGACAACAATAAGTGGTAATTTAATTGTAATGACTAATATGAGCGTTAATTCATTGGACATATCAACAAATCATGTATATTCAAGCAATGGTTATAGTTATAAAATGTTTGGCTCAGATTTAAGTAGTGCAATTATGAAAGAATATTATAGTGATGTAACATCATCAAGGCATTTAAAGGTTCAAATTAGAGGGGATGGTGCTATTACAAACAGAAATAATTCGTATAGAGCGTTAAGTGATAGTAGATTAAAAGAAAATATTATTACTAGTGGTCCTAAATTAGAAGATTTACTAAAAGTTAGAGTGGTTGATTATACTATGAAAGGAGCGTCTAATACTAAATATATTGGAGTGTTAGCACAAGAATTAGAAGACCACTTTCCTAATTTGGTAACAGAATTAGAACCAAGTCCAAAAGATGTTGAAGAAGGTAGAACGCTTAGGTATAAGGCGGTTAATTATAGCAGTTTTGATGCAATATTAATCAAATCTTTACAAGAACAAAATGCTATATTAAAAAATATAACACAACGAATAGAAGCACTAGAAGCACTAGAAGCACTAGAAGCAATAGAAGCTGAATAAGGATTACATTTTATTTTTATTTTTTATGTAATATGTAACATATTTTAGTAGATTAAAATATGTTAAATTAAGAGCAATGTATTGTAGCTATTATCATTCTTTATTATCATTCTTTTTCAGTTAATTGCGCAGCTAATTGCTCAGCTAGTTCTTTTTGACGTTCCAAGATTTGCGAAAGACCGTGATCATTATTTTCTTGTTTTCCAACAATAACGTCTTCAGATTCGAACAGTTCTTTACGTAAATCTGCAGTTGACAAATCATCGTCATCTCCGTCACCAAAAAGTAAATTCTTTCCAGGAATATCCATTCTATCAGCATTTATAAGATTGCCTTCTTCGTCAATAGTTTGCATCAACTTATTTCCTTCTTTTTGAGCTTTAGCAATGTTTTCTTGAATAGCCTTTTTCTTGCTTTCTTTTACGCGTTCTTTAAATTGTTCTTTAGAGATTTCGTCGTTTTTCTTTTTTTGCGCCATTAATTCATTTAAATCTTTCTCCAAATATTCAACACGACCTGTTTTATACGCTTCAGGGTGGAAAGGCATCCATATTCCAACTCCTCCTACATATACATCGTGATTAGGGTCAGCATCTCTCAAAAATTTGCACCGTAATTCTGCTTCTTCTTGTGAACCAAATACACCACGCACTTTAATACCTCGCGTATTAGTTTGAAAAGTGTGTAGTTTATTATATTCTTTTTGTAAGTCTTCTTCTTTGCTATCTAAAAATGATTTGTATTCATCGTCAATACTTGTCAAAAATAATTTGTCTTTTTCCTCTTCAACAAATTCTTCCATATCTTTAGTGAGTTTATTAAAATCCAAATTGTATTTATAAGATAAAAAATTTAAGAATTGTGTATATTTTTCAAATGTTTTTTTAAATTCAAAATTAGCCAAAAATTTCTCAAAATAAAATAAATTCTTATTTTTAATATGGTCTTCAGGTGATATAAAACTTAGGCATACATATTTTTGTCCACTCATAGGTTTATCTTCGTCTAATAAATCAACATATTCTTTAGATTCCAACTTGTCTGTCAATTTAGATTTAGAAGATTTTTTAGTTGACATTTATAAATTATATAGTAATATAATTTTAAGTATTTATTTTATTAATATATTTTGCATTATTTAGTAATATTTTACTATTTAGTATTATTTAGTATTATTTAGTAATATTTTACTATTTGCTATTTACTATTTACTATTTACTATTTACTATTTGCTATTTACTATTTACTATTTGCTATTTACTATTTAGAATTTAGAAGTTAGTATTTGCTATTTGCTATTTACTATTTAGAATTTAGAAGTTATTATTTGCTATTTGCTATTTAGTATTTGCTATTTAGTAATTTAATAATTAGTAATTTAGTAATTTAGTAATTTAGTAATTTAGTAATTTAGAATTTAGTAATTTATAGTTTAAATTAAATATATAATTAAGTAAAAAAATATATTTTTTTCTTATTTATTAATATAAACAAAAAATGAATTTCAATATGGGAGAAATAGTAAAAAGAGCTATTAAATATTTAGTAGAAGGTTTAATGGTTGCAATTGTTGCTTTTGTTATTCCGCAAAAGCCATTAAAAATGGAGGAAATAGCCATCATTGCTTTAATGGCCGCCGCAACATTCTCTATACTAGACACATTTATTCCTAGCATGGGAGTAAGTGCACGAAGTGGTGCAGGTTTTGGTATAGGTGCTAACTTGGTCGGATTTCCTGTATTAGGTTAAATTAATTTTTAAACACTATTAGTGGTGTTTATTATTTATATATTATTAATAAATTAAGTATATTAATAATATAATAGTATGAAAGAAAATATACCATTACTAGGTATACTAGCTACACCTTATATAAATAATAAAAATAAGAGTTCTAGAGAAATAATTTTAGATAAAACACTAATACAGCTATTAAAAAATAAAAATATAAATTACAAAATTATTCCATATACTATTACCAAAACAAAATTAAATGAATTACTTAATAGCTTAGATGGGTTAATATTTCCAGGAGGTCAAATAGGAAATTTTTATAATAATAAATTTTATAAAGCCTATTTCAAAGCGCAAAAATATTTAATGAAAAGAGCAAAACATATAAATTCATTAAGTAGACCATTCCCCGTTTTAGGAATTTGTAATGGTTACGAAAATATGATTTTAATAGAGAGAAATTATAATATAAGCAAAAACCATATAAAGAAAACATTTATAATCGTAAAATCATATAAAAATTACAATACTCCATTATTTAGTAATAAATATAGGAAAATGAGGTTAAATAAAACCAAGAAAATTATGCATAATAATTTGTTAGCAATAGATCCTAAAAATAACATAGGAGAATATATAATATTAGCTACTAGCTTAGATAAAAATAATAAAGAATTTATAGAAATAGTAAAACATAATAAATTTCCTTTTTATGGTTTTCAAGGTCATCCTGAAGTAAATAATGATGAGCTATTAGACCCGTTTATTAAAGTTGTTAAAGTTAGTTTTAACAAAAGAAAAAGCATGAGCACTAATACTAGTAATAATAAGACTAGTAGTAGTAAGACTAGTAACAATAAGACTTCTAAAGTTAAAACATTGAAATTGAGAGTCTTGAATAGTCATTTTTAAAATTTAATAATAAATAGCACACTATTTTCACCTTCTATATTTATTCTTACGTCTCTTGGTCTTAGAATGTTTCTTGGTCTTAGAATGTTTTTTGGTCTTAGAATGTTTCTTGGTATTAGAATGTTTCTTGGTCTTAGATTTTTCTAATTTATTTAATGAAATATCAAATACTTCTTTTGGTATATATCTAAAGAAAGTGCTGGTATATAATTTTGAATCTCGAGAGAGTTTGTTTTCTTTAACTTGCGAATAAATTTTAGATTTTTCTTCTCTCATATCTTCTAAAGTTTTTTGATTACCATAACAAGTAACACTAAATCTTTGTAATAACCCTTTTTGTTGTAGACGATTATTCAGTTGAACTTTGAATAAATATTCAGCAATACATAATAATCTATTTTCATCATAATATGGTCTATTAGCGTATATAAATATTAGAAAAAAACTCAAAATTGTATCTATTGTTGCTACTTTTATTTTTTGACCATTAATAACTATAATATTATAGCTATGACAGGCAGTTGATTTATAAATAAATGCTATTACATCTTTATTTACAATAATTTCATAATGAATATCTACATATTCCCCTATTGGTTGTTTTTTATTAATTGTAACATTTTTAAAACCTTCATAATGCAATTGTTCTTTTAATATTATAGCACTTGCCTGAGGATCTTCACTTATAACATCAAAATCTGGAATATTAGAAACTTGTTTTCGTTCTTTATATGGCATATATTTACTATATAAAGCAGTAGCAAAACCTCCAAAAAACACAAGACCCTGATTTATAAAGCAGTCTTTAGTTATTTCATAAATCATGCCTTGCTTGTTGTCATTACCCTCATAACGTCTTTGAAAGTCTTGACTTTTACAAGCTAGACCACGTAATGGAAACTTATTATTTAATAATATAATACGTTTAAGAACTTTCTCCCATCTTGAAACATCTCCCATAGGGCGTGAAAGTTCTTGGTACATAGCCATTCGTAAAAAATTAGGAGGGCAGTAATTTATAGCATTTATCTTTATTGCTTTTTTGTATATATTTTTAAATAGATTATTTTCCATATATGTGATGTCTGCTATTGGAATAAAATTTACATATACCTTATATGTTCCAGTGTGAACGCCTGACTTTGCTTCAACTTCTTCATAGCCAGCTTTATAATAAATATTTGCTAAATCTCTCGCATATTCCATAGCAAAAGGTGAAAAAAAATCATAATCAGGTATTTCAATATCTTTATTATAAAATCTATATTGTTCCGGTAATATGTTATTTATTGCTGTTCCGCCATAACATAATGTTTTATGTGTTCTTAAGAAATTTTCTAAGATTTCTATAATTTTTTTAACTGCTTCCGATTGAAGAAGTTTTCTACCACTAATTGAAGTAGCATTATCTATAGCATTTCTTAATATTTGTAATTCTTTTTCTTCAAATGTTTCACTCATTATACTACTATATATTATAACAATAAAATATTATTATTTTATTATATTGTTATATTTTACCTTGTATTTACCTTGTATTTACCTTGTATTAGTGTTTAATCGCTATCATAATTTGGACTAGTGTTAGTAAAATCAGGTACAGCTTCCATATCTACATTTAATAACGCACTGGGTTTTTTAATCCAAGCAAAGTTATGTTTCATTTTGAATAGCGCATTATATCCAAGCAAGCTATTATCTATATTTTGATGTTTCATACATATAGCTTGACAACCTGTTTCAAAGGATAAAGCAGGATCAAAGTTTATTACTGAATTATCTAAATTAGGTAATACAATTGTAAATTTCATCTTTGTATCTGAAATAAATGATGTTGAACCTTTTTTAGAAGCAATTTGATTATATCTAAATGTATTACAATTTAATCCTTTACCTTTCAAATTAATACAGTTTTTCAATTTAATCAAGTCAGGATTTGTATCAATAATACTAGGCAACGGATTAAAGTCACAAATTACAATAACTTTTCTATAGAATAGGTCCATTTTTGTAAATAATAGGTCATTTTCTGTTTTTACTTCATAAGTAAATGAACCATCATTATTTTTTAAATATTCTTCAAATAAATCTCCCATTGTTTTAAGCATAGCCATGTTTGTGCTCATAACTCTAAAATTTAATATTAACGGATCATTAGCACAATTAGTTGATAGAGGATCAAAACCTTTTTCTGTAATAGTAGTTAGAACATCTTTTAATAGTAGTGAATTATAAGTTTCTTTAATATAATTATTATTAGCTGTTGATGAGGCAACAATAGGCACATTATTATATGAATAAATCTCAAAGTCTAAAAATCGACAACCATTAGTAATACACTTTTCTAAAGCACAAATAGCAACAAAGTTATTTTTGTAACCATCACCACAACAGCAATTATAAGCACTTTTAACCTGAAAATTTATTAATCTATTTGACGAGCTATCAAATCCGGTGCCAGATTTTACAGCAGTACTACTAGCAAAATATGTTGTATTTGTTAATGTTGGCCAATATTTTTTTAACTTATCACAACTTTTATCTTTTAAACTTAGCCTACTATAAACCCAACTAATTAAAAGTAATAATATAAATACTATTATTACTAATGTTACATATATATATTGACCAGGATTCATATTAATAATATTTGGTGATTGAGGAGGCATATTATATTAATTATTATAACATAATATTATATTATATTATATTGTGTTAAATTTAATTAAAATACTTATTATAACATAAATAATACATAATATAACATAATATTATATTATATTATTTATATAATATGGCAGGAGGACTATTAAATTTAATAGCACTAGGAAATCAAAATATTATTTTGACAGGCAATCCTACCAAAAGTTTTTTTAAATCCACATATTATAAATATACTAATTTTGGATTACAAAAATTTAGAATTGACCAAACAGGACAAATGGAATTAGATGTTACAAAAAAGTCCAGTTATAGCTTTAAAATACAACGTTATGGCGATTTATTAATGGATACGTATTTAGTTGTAAAATTACCAAAAATATGGAGTCCAATATTGAAATATAATAATGACTATAGACCGTATGAATTTAAATGGATAAAACAAATAGGGTGTCAAATTATTGAATCTGTAAATATAACTATAAATGGTTCAATTATACAAAAATTCAGTGGACATTATTTACAAAATATGGTTGAAAGAGATTTTGATGCGCATAAGAAAGCATTATTTGATATTATGACAGGTAATATTAGCGAATTGAACGACCCGGCAAATTTTAATAATAGAAATAATAACTATCCAAGTGTATATAAAAATGCTTCTTCTGATATAAGCGGAATCGAGCCTTCAATTCGTGAATATAATTTATATATACCAATAAATTCGTGGTTTTCTATGAATTCAATTATGGCGTTTCCATTAATTTGCTTACAATATAGTGAGTTAGTTATTAATTTTACATTGCGACCTCTAATTGAGTTATTTACAATTAAAGATGTATTATATGATAATTCCATAAATCTTATAGAATACAATAATTTTCCACAAATACAAGCAAATCAAAATATACTCGAATATCAATTTAAAAGATTTATTAATCCTCCTCTCGAAAGTGATTTGCTAAAAAATATTGATAGTTATAAAGACTCAACATCTAAAATTAATAGCAATATTCATTTAATATGTACACAATGTTTCTTAGCTGAAGAAGAGCGAACCTATTTTGCGAAAAATAGTCAAAGTTATTTAATTCGCGAGATTTATGAATATAAGTTTAAACAAGTTATTAAATCTAATAAAATTAAATTAGAATCAAATGGATTAATTAAAAATTGGATGTGGTATTTTCAAAGGAGCGATGTTGCCTCACGCAATGAATGGTCTAATTATACAAACTGGATTTATGAGGACAAGATACCAAATGATTTACAAAAATTACGCCTTGCTCAAAACTATAAATATTATACTCCACAATTTAGTTATGCGAATGGTGACATTTCTAAAAATATTTATATTACGGGTAATAGCCCGTCGCTTAATGAACAAACCAATCAATGCGAAATAATGAAAGATTTTGCTATAATTTTTGATGGTAAATATAGAGAAACAGATTTTGACAGCGGAATATTTAGTAAATTAGAAAAATATAGCAAATCTAATGGAATATGCTCAAAAGTGGGTTTATATACTTATAATTTTGGATTAACATCTGACCCATTCAAGCAACAACCAAATGGTGCATTAAATACCAATTTTTTCAAAACAATCGAATTTGAATATAATAATTATTCTAATCCTCCATTAGATCCTAATGCAATGTTTACAACGTTATGTGATCCCGATACCAAAGTAGTAATCGGAACATCAAAAGACCCCACAAATATTTATAAATATTATTACAATTTATATGTTATTGAAGAAAAATATAACATATTAGTATTCCAAAACGGATTCGCGGGACTAATGTTTGCTAGCTAGCTTTAGCCACTCGTCGTGTTCCGTGACCGTGTTTTTTCTTAGCTTGGCGCGCTAATTTTAATGCCCTAGAGTTTTTAGAACAACCTTGCTCTAATATGCTATAATCAACTGCTGCTGCTTTTCCACCGCTAATCGAGCTTGCTAGTCTGGCTAATCCCCAACTTTGTGCAGATTGATTAGGTCTGGAACCAGATGAAAAATAGGCCCCTTGTCCCTTGTTTAGAATTTTACGTAACGAATTTATAGAGCAACCTGTTTTTTTAGAGAGATTATTATTTACAGCAATATTATTTAGGTTATATATTTTTTGCGCTTTTAATACATGTTGTGATTTTTTCGACTTATATGATTTAACATTCTTGCGTGTAATATAAATATGTTTCTTGTAAGCATTTCTCGATTTCTTAAGTTGTCTAAGTTGCTGCTTTCTATCCTTTAAAGTAAGACGTTTTGGTAAATATTTAATCGGTATACTCATTATATATATCTTTATATATATATTTAATATATATAAAGATGGAAGAAAAGTTAATTAAATTTGAAAAAAGTAAAATAACTGGTAAAAAATATACAGCATACATTCAAAATAAACAAACCAAAAAAATACGAAAAATACATTTTGGTGCTTCAGATTATCAACAATATAAAGATAGAACTCCTTTAAAATTATATTCACATAAAAATCATAATGATCGCAAACGCATGCAAAACTATTTTAATAGACATTCTGGAACTAAAAAACGCGGATCAGCAATAGCTTTAGAAAAGAAGAAGTCTAAAGGTTATTATAATGCAAAAATTTTAAGCCACATTTATTTATGGTGAAAATAATATTTTTATATTTGTAATATTTTTATATTTGTAATATTTTTATATTTGTAATATTTTTATATTTGTAATATTTTTATATTTGTAATATTTTTATATTTGTAATATTTTTATATTTGTAATATTTTTATATTTGTAATATTTTTATATTTGTAATATTTTTATATTTGTAATATTTTTATATTTTTAATATTTTTATATTTGTAATAATATATAAAGTATGATTTTAGAATTCTTTACTGAATTTATAGGGACTTTTATTTTCTTAGGTGTAATATTGAAAACCGGAGATGCACTGGCTATTGGTATAGCACTCGCATCCGTTATTTATTTTGGAGGTAAAATTTCCGGTGGACATTTTAATCCTGCAGTAAGTTTTATGATGTTATTATCTAACAAAATAGACATTATGAAATTTATAGCATTTATACTTGCTCAATTATTAGGCGGTACAGCAGCTTTCATTTTTCACAGTTATACTAAATAATATTATTTAGCAATATTTCATTTATAGTTTATAGTGGTTAAATATTTTTATAGTAATTGTTTATTATAAAAATATTACACTGTTTGATAATAGAGCGCAGCAAATTATAAATTAAAATCTTGGACTCTCATAATATGCTTCTGGACCGCAATATTCAAATTTAGAATTACCTGTTATGCTAGGCTTACAATCATAAACACTGTTCGCATCTTTATTATATGTAAAAAAAGTAGATTCTTTTGTTTTAAGACTATTATTGTCAAAAACCAATTGTTGATTATAAGTATGTTCTCTTGGTCCTGATGCATTTTGAATTTGTTTTTCATAGAAACTATTTATAGCATTCAAATAACTACTTATTACACTCACCGGTGCATTTCCAGTTACAGGAACCGTTTCTAATCTTCGCAATTCCATTTCTAAATCTTTATTACTTGGATACGAGTTATTTTGTATTGAGCCTAATGCATTATATGATGCCTCTCCTAGACCTCCTTGTGATATAGGTCGCCCTGCTGTTCCAAAGTAATCATTTGTACTAAAATCATTTAATTGTGCGGGAGTAAATGAAGCACTAATATCCTCATTTATTTCACCCATACAATTAAAAAATTGGTTACTATTTAATAAATATTGATTGGGGTTTACTAATTTTAAAGATGTATTATATGGTGTATAGTTTTGACCTATTTTGTTATTATTAACTAGCCTATAGCTAAAATCTTTTCTTTCTTCTAATAAACTATTAGGTAGAGCAATACTATAAACATTTTGTAGTGTATTTAATATAGAGACAAAAAAAGCATTTTGTGTACTTGTCAAATCAGATCTTTTTAATTGTCTTTGCAAATTCTCATTTTTAGCTTTTAACGCTAACGCATCGTTTAATTGTGTAAGTTGTGTTATTATATTATTTAATCTTATATCATTAAAACCATTGAGCAATGCTGGAGATACTGTAGGAATTTTAGACCCATTTATAATTGCATTAATTTCATTTCTAATATTACTAAATGAAATATAATTTATTATGTCGCTGGGCATTGTTTTTGGATCAGTAAAAATATTAAATTTGGTTTCTGTTTTAGAAAATAACATACCTCTTTTATTAAATAGCGATTTTGCACCTGGTTCTGGAGGTTGTAGTGTATTACATATTCTATTTGTTGCATTGAAAATTGATTGATCGAAACTTAGGTCGATGGTTCCTCCCATACTTTGCTGAACAATACCTTTTATAGCTGCGCAATCTGTAATATTGCTAGTATTATCTTTAATAACACTATAATTAAAATTTATATCATTATTATTATAAAATGAACTTCCAGAACAACAAGTGGTGTCATAAATACTTTGATTAATATTGCTATTTGCTACTAAAGCACGATCATTTTGTGATGTAATATTGTCAAACATACATTGCGACTCCCACTCACAAAACACAGTATTTGTAATAATATTACAAATGTCTAAGCTGTATTTATTAGAGGTACCAATTTTTTTATAAGTATAACTTATATCATAAATCGGTACACAATTTCCAGAGTCTGGTTTAATTATACATGTAGAACAATCTCTCATATTAGAAAGATTTTCTTGTGTTTTATAGTCGCCACTTGCCATTAATAATACATAAGTAGTCGACACTACTATAAATAGTAAGAGCGCCATTTTAAATAAATTTCTATATTTATTACTAATTTTCATAATAATATTAATATATATTAGTATATACTAATATTATTTATAAAATTTTTATAAACTATAAACTATAAACTATAATTTTATTTAAATTTTTATTCTAAATTAAAATTTATTAACTATATTTTTTGTTTTTTATATGTTTTGTGTTTTATATGTGATTTTTTAGATTTTATATAATATTTTGTTTTTCTAGTATATTTAGGTTTTATAGTATGTTTAGTTTTTCTAGTATATTTTTTTAATAGTGATTTTTTATTTTTTTTTGTTCCTCCACCTGTATATCTATATCTAACTTCTCTATTTCTTCTTGGGTACATAACAGATATATAACTAAGAAAATCGTATCTATCCCTATAAGAACCAAAATTAATTCTTGTTTCAGTAGCTAACATATCATAAATAGATTTAACACTATCATCTTCGGGATCGTGATAATAAAAATCTCTATATCCATCTTGAGTAAAAATAAAGAAGTCCATTTTACCGGCTCTAATACATTCTTCAATACATAAAATAATATATAAATCATCCTCTGATGACTTATTATGTCCTGTCAAAAATATTACTTTATTTGGTGAGATGTATCTACACTTCTGAAAGAAATCATCTACTGCTCTATAACTATCATTTTTTAAAAAATGATTTTGCTGACATATAATAATATTTCGTATGTCATTATCCTCAGCAGCCTTACATATTAAGTAGTATAAATAATGGATATATTCTTCTTTAGAGTAACCTGGATACTTTCGTTTAATATCATAATATAGATTTGTTAAATCTACTATTAATGTACGACCTCTTTTACGCACTAAATTTTTAATGTATCTAATTTTGGCCTTTAAATTTTTCTCAATATTATGAGAAGTTCTTAATAAATAAGAAGGATTTTTTGCTAACTTATCTTGCATTTCAAGATGAGTTGGATTCCATTCTATACGAGAACCGTTACTTTGTAGAGATAAATTTATTCTGAAAATGGTTTCAGTTTCAGTGGTTGTTAGTGTTTGTAATAAGCTGAAACTTGGAGTTGAAGCAAAAGCAGGAGGGTAATTACCCATTACCATTAAATGATGTGGTGGAGGATCAATTGAAGATAGAGTTCGAGACATTCCTGAATGTGGTCCTGGAGACGGACCTGGAGACGGACCTGGAGGTGGACCTGGAGGTGGTCCTGGAGGTGGTCCTGGAGGTGGTCCTGGAGGTGGTCCTGGAGGTGGTCCTGGAGGCATACCTGAATATGAAGACATTCCTCGAGAGATTCCAGAATACGGTCCTGGAGGTATACCTGAATATGAAGACATTCCTGGAGGCATTCCAGAATACGGTCCTGGAGGCATTCCAGAATACGGTCCTGGAGGCATACCTGAATATGAAGACATTCCTCGAGAGATTCCAGAATACGGTCCTGGAGGCATTCCAGAATACGGTCCTGGAGGTGGACCTGAATATACAGACATTCTTGAAGACACCGGTTCTCTTATTTCTCCTTCTTCTTCTATTGTTCCAAGATATCTAATATCCATTATATATATTATATATATTATATATATACTATACATTATAATAAATGCGAATTATATTGATTATTAACAATAATAAATTTGGTATTAAGAGCTAATTCTTCTAAATTAGCACTATTTGTATAAGTGCATGCACTTCTTAATCCTCCTAAATAGTTTTCTACAGTATTTTTTAATGGACCTTTATAAGCAACTTTGAGTTCTCGTCCTTCAGAGCTCCTATAATCACTATTATTATTTGCCGCATAATTATTTTTCATAGCATAACTCGAGCTCATACCATAAAAAAATTTATGTTTAGTTCCTGTTTTTTCATCAACAATCATTTTTCCAGGATTTTCATCGTGTCCTGCAAATGCTCCACCAATCATTACAAAATCTGCACCAGCTCCAAATGCTTTTGCTAAATCACCTGGACAAGTAATACCGCCATCACTTAAAATAAAAGCCTTGTTATGTTTATCTTGATCATATTCATAGCATATTTCAAAATTAATGCGATTACGATCTCTACATTCTTGCGCGCATTCTAAAATACAACTAAGCTGTGGCATCCCTATTCCTGTTTGAATTCGCGTAGTGCACGCACTACCACCACCAATACCTACTTTAAAAATGTCTATTTCTAAATTATTTAATAACTCTACTCCCTCAGGTGTACATACATTACCAGCCAAAATAATCTTTTCAGGATATTCATTTCTTAATTTTTTACAAAAATCATTAAATTTAGAAATATAACCATTTGCAATATCAACACAAATGAATTTGCACTCAATATTATCTAAAATAATTGTTAAATTGTCATAATCAGCGCTACTTATTCCTGTAGATATCATAAAATAGTCAGGATTTAATTTAGAATCACTATTTTCTTTATTATAATCCAGTAAATCTTGTAGTTTATGAAATTTATGAAGAGCAGTTATAATTTTATAAGTGCTTAATACTTTATATACATCTAATGTTCCAATAGTTGTCATATTAGCAGCAACAATAGGAATACCAGTCCATGTTACGCCATTTTGAAAAACAATAGTTCTTTCTAAAACAACATCTTTTCTACTGTTTATTTTTGATTTTTTAGGAAGAATTAATACATCTTTAAAATCATAATATTTATCCATTGACTCAAATTTACGATAATAAATATTATCGTCCATTCTAATGCTATATATTTAATAATAAATATGTTTAAATCTTTTCAAAATATTATAATATGTTATATTAATATTATTATATGAGTTTATTCAATTATCCAATATATTCCGGAGATACTATTTTTGGTAAGTTAAAAAAAACTCGGGGAACATGTCCTGCAAAAACAGATATATGTGGTAATTTTCCTAATAACTTATTTGTTATAGAAGGTACTATAGATATTCCTAGATGTAGTGATCCTACATTTACATTTACAAATGATAAGAACGATTCACCCAATGGATGTTGTGTTGTTGACACATCATTTGACTCTTGTGATACTGAAATAGAAAAAAAAAAAGCGGGCGGATCTATAGGCACTATTAACAGTGACGGAAAGTATTACGATATAGGTATAGACATAACAGACTCTAGTGGAACAAATATGCGTAGAGTATGTCATTCTGCACCAATTAGAAAGCGAAATTTAGTTATATCTGATTTTATTACTATTATTATAGTAAGTGCACTTATTTTAATAATAACAGCAATTATAGGTGCGTGTTATGAATTTATATTCAAATATGGCGAATGTAAAGACTGTATTTATTATAGATCAACTTGCGCAAATAGGAAAAGATTGAGCATTTTAGATTATATGTTTCCTATTGAGTTATGTAATTACCCATATCAAGAATGTAATAAAAACACAAGCGATACACTGGTTGGTGGAGGATTAGAGAAGACTGGTTTTATAAGTAAATATGCAGAATATACTGCAAATGGAACAAAATGTATTACACTTCATGAAGTTGAAAATAAACAAACAAAGCCCTTCCCATATAATTTAATAGATTATGCTAATAGGAATATTAAGTCAGAACTTGTAAGAATGCCATATAGAGCATTTGCTATATTCTTTCTTTACACTGTTCTTTTAAGTAGGACACTTATTTCTAGTATTTTGAAACGAGCTTCTATAAAATATCAACAAGTTGTAAAACATAACCCAATATTAAGCAATATTATGTTCTTATTTTTTACAGGAATATTATTTAATATTATTGCTAAATATACAAAGATAAAAGAGCTTAATGGAGCTAATGGTTACATATTGTATTTTTTAATAGTACTATTATCTATTTCTTTTTCTATTAGTTGTGCAGCGACTATGATATTCTTATGGTGGTCTCCGCCAACATCATTTGAAAAATACTACAGACAATGCGATATTCCTCGCAGTTATTATAAAATGGTAGATTACAAAAAATTATTCTATTCATTTGCTGAATATAAAACTAAACGGCCGCTATATAAGAAAATTATACATATAGTATTCGATATAATGTTATTTGTTATATCATTTATAATGATAATGTTTTCATTGTGTTTTGGTTTATTTGCATCTACTCTTGCGTTTCTTTATATGGTAATAACATTATTAATTAATATGTTTTATATACCAATGTCAAATACAATAGAATTTTTAGATATTATTAAAAGTCACGGGTATTTATTAACAATATTATTTTGTGTAACAGTATTATTAGCATCTATTGATAAAATGGATAGTATAACATCAGGAATTTTGGGTGGACTAATGGCTGTTGTTATTTTATATACACTAATTAAAAATTTAAGATAATTTATTAATTAATAAAGCAAAATTAATAAAGCAAAATTAATAAAGCAAAATTAATAATATAAATAATAATAATATAAATATAATTAATTAATTAAATAATTACAATATTATTATGGGAAAGAAAAAAACAGGAGATAAAAAAGAACTACCGTTTGTAAGCATATGTACTCCTACATTTAATAGGCGTCCTTTTTGGGAGTACACTATTAAATGTTTTTTACATCAAAATTATCCAAAAGATAAAATGGAATGGATTATTATTGATGATGGAACGGATAAAATAAAAGACCTAGTTTGTGACATTAGTCAAGTAAAATATTTTGAATATGATGTTAAAATGCCATTAGGAAAAAAAAGGAATATTATGCATGATAAGTCTAAAGGTGATATAATTGTATACATGGATGATGATGATTATTATCCTCCAGAACGTGTTTCACACGCAGTAAATATGTTAGTTACACATCCTTCAGCGCTATGTGCTGGTGCTAGTGAAATATATATTTGGTTCAAGCATATTCAAAAAATGTTTCAATTTGGTCCCTATGGTCCAAATCATGCAACTGCTGGAACATTTGCTTTCAAACGAGAATTATTAAAAGACCATAGATATGAAGACCATGCTGCTTTAGCAGAAGAAAAAGCATTTTTAAAGAACTATAGTGTTCCGTTTGTTCAGTTAGAGCCGAAGAAAACCATTTTGGTATTTTCGCACATTCACAATACATTTGATAAGAAAAAATTATTAGACCAAGGAGAAAATGATTATCAAAAAACTTCATCAAGAACAGTAGATGAATTTGTTAAAGATGAGGCTATGCGACACTTTTATATGGAGAAAATAGATGGACTATTACAAAATTATCAACTAGGCGACCCATCAAATAAGCCTGATGTGTTAAAGCAGATTAAAGAAATTGAGGAGGAACGTAAAAATATGGCATCACAACATAATGGTGGACAAGGACAAATTGTGTTAAATCAAAATGGGCAACAAATAGTATTAAATAATGAGCAAATAGTTCAAATAATTCAGAAGCAACAAGAGCAATTACAACATTTTGCAAAAATATTAGAAGATAAAGATAAGATAATTAGTAGTTTAGAATCTCAATTAGAAGTTTATAAAATTATGAATGAAAAAAATAATTCAATAATTGAGTTATTGCAAGCGAACAAATAATTCAAGAATTATTTATTAATGAAATAATGAAATAATGAAATAATGAAATTGTTATATTATATAATATAATATATAATATAACATTAATGATTTTATTAAGCATTTGTCCTCCTGCCTTAATATATATAGGTTTTTCATTAATTCAAATATTTATAGATATTTATAATAATAGTATTAATGCTGCTTTTTTGAAATTTATATTTATGCTTGTATTTACATTAATTATTAATATATTATGTGATTTAGGGTTTGTAGTCATAGCATGGATTATTGTTTTTATACCTATTATTATGATGACACTTATATCTACACTATTACTACAAGTTTTTGGTCTTGACCCTAAGTCTAATAATTTAAGCTCTCAAACTCGTAATGCGAAAGATATATCAGATAATGATGTTGAATTAAACGGTTCGGAGTTGTTAAATCAACAAAAATATGCTTATTATTATGAACATGATCAATATGAAAATGCTAATAGGATTGATAGAGATGAGCTACGCCGTAAGCTATATGATAATATTGACGAAGTATATAAATTACCCATTAATGTTGACTCTGTTTATGATTTATCTAATAATCCTAAAAAATATTTTATAGCTGATAAAATATTGAATTATTTTAGTGAATTTTCATTTGCTAAGCAATTGGTTAATTCAAAATTGTATCATTCATTATTTTCAGAGAGTTTAATACAAGACAATATATTATATAATGATTATATAACTTCAAGACCAGTCTCTATAAATTATCCTTTAGCGGCAATTCATATTTCTGATAAACATATAACACGCGCTAAAGGAACTTCATATAATGAAATATATAAGCTTAATGGATATGATTTATTTAAGCGCAATAAATATCAATCAGTAAAATATGAGTTAGAAAAGACAGATCCACAAGTTACTTCTATTAAAATAAATGCTACAATAGAAACTATGTGGAATAAGTTAACGGCAGCCGAGCAAAATGCGTGGAATCTCTCTATTGATGCTGAAAAAGCAACTGACTATAAACTAAAATATGATGACAAAGATTTAACAGGTTACGATACACACAAAGCACAAAATATTATTTCATCATTAAGTAAATATACAGAAAATAGGCAATGTCCTATAAATGAAACACCTATAACATATAAATTAAAGACCGGACTAGTTTGTTATGAAATTTGTCCTCCTGGAAAAGCGAGAAATGCCGCAGGAGATTGCGCGCCTGTTAACAGTTACAACTAAAATATTTAACATTTAACATTTAACATTTAACATTTTATTAATAATATATTTTAAAAAATATTAAACAAACTAATTTATTATCAATATAATTATGAATATATTAAATACTACTTCAACGTCTCAATACTTATATTATGAAGCTACTAGTGAATGGGTTTTTATTATTTTTTTTATTGTTTTTTTATTATTAGTTTAATATTAGTTTAATATTAGTTTAATATTAGTTTAATATTTTTAACATATATTTAAAACATTTTAAAAACATTTTATTTATTCATAATATATTTATGAATAAATTAAATAATGATTGGAGTTGTTGGATACATTATCAAAATGATAATGACTGGACTCTAGAAAGTTACAAACATATATGCAAATTTTCTTATTTAAAAGAAGTAACATTATTTATTGAAAATTTACATGAATCTATTATAAAAAAAACTATGATTTTTTTTATGAAAGACAATATTTTACCTTTATGGGAAACAGAGGACAACATAGATGGAGGATGTTTTTCATATAAAATAAGCAATAATAATATTGTTAATATTTTAAAAATTTTATTATATAAAATTGTGGGTAATACTTTAATTGATAATGAAATAATTAATAATAATATAAATGGACTATCAATTAGTCCTAAGAAAAATTTCTGCATTATAAAAATTTGGATGAAAAAATATGATTGTTTTGAAAATTTCGACACGGCTTCCAATAAAGACCCATTTGCTATTCATAATATATTTGCCATTGAAGAACAAATTTGTGTATTTAAGCAGCATAAATAATTAATTAGTTAACTAATTATTGGAACTTGGTAGTGATGATAAGCACATTTTAATTTCACCCAATGAAGCAACATTATATTTTACAATAAGAGGTCTATTATTTTCCAGATATATTTCAATTTGATTACATAAATTAGTACATTTAATAAAATATAATAAGTTTTTGAGAGAATATTCACCTTGTATAATTTTATTATGTTGTTTATTTAATATTTGCATATTAGCATTATTCTCACTTCTTCTAATTTCAGCTTTAGCAAATTGTCCAGAGCATTTAAATATTAATTCGTCTTCGACTGATTTTATTTCTATTTTTTCTGAAATATTTGCTAAATCTCTAATTATTTTTTGAAAGTCATTTGATGGCATATTAATAACAGATGAAAATTTTACATCTGGTATTTCTAATTCATCTTGTTCAGGTTCTATTAGCTTTAACTTTTGAATTTTTGATTGTTTTATATTTCCATTTTCAAATTTTAATCCTAACTCGGTTACAATACCCTCATTATAATCTTCATTTTCAATATAAATAGTTAATGTATCATCATTATCTATTGTTGTGATTAATTTAAATAAATGGAGAATATTGACTCCGACTATTATTTTTTCTTCTTTACATTCAAAAAATTCAAAATTTTCCGCTTTTAAAAATAAATGAACCAAAATTGTATGTGTCTTATCCATATTAATTATTTTAATTCCTTGTTTTGTAAATACAATGTTTGTTTCCAATAAAATATCTTTCAATGCTGCCATTAATATGCGAAATGGAGCAATTTGAACAGTCTTTATTGTTAGTTTATTATTATTACTATCGCATTCGTTTGATAACATATATTTTTATTTAGTTTAAAAACTGATTAAATCTTTAAGTAAAAATTTAAAATATAATATATTGTTTCTATTATTTATAAGTAAATAGAAACAAAATAGAAACAAAATACAACCAATTTATTTATAAAGACTATGCTATGTTACACTTATTCACTTTGTGTTTGTTTTAGAGGACCAGTAAACGCAGCTGAATAACTAGCTGATTTTCGTGCTGTACCCTCCTCTAGTGTCTTTGCTTGTTGTTCTGATTCTGGAGTAGTTGTTGTTTCTGGAGTAGTAGTTTCAGGTGTACTTGTTTCTTCTAATGCTGTTCCTTGTAACCCATTTGAAGTTTCGTTAAAATTATCATTATCATCATATGCTGTTACACTTGAAGATTCTTCAGTATCATTTTCTTCTACTACTTCATAATCATCTTTATTAGTATAAATGTTTATTGTCATAGCTTCAAAAATTTTTTTATTATATAATAGTATTCCTATTATAAGTAACACTAACAATATTAGTATTGTTAGTTTAATAATATTACATTTCTTAAATATTTGAATTAAATTCTTTTTTTTCATATTATATTTCATATTGTATTGTATAATATAATATGAAATATTATAAAAATCTAACTTAAATATTTGTAATTTGTAATTTGTAATTTGTAATTTGTAATTTGTAATTTGTAATTTGTAATTTGTAATTTGTAATTTGATTAATTAATATATAAAAAAATTATATTAATTAATTAATCCCTTTATTTAGCTAAGTTCTATTTAATAAAATATTAAACTATCTTGAGAGACTTAATAATGAACTAATCATATTATAAATAGTTATAGTTTGAATTTAATCTAACAAACTATAATATATAGTAATATTACTTTTTTAAGTTCTATTAATTTATATTTATAACGCAACCACTTGCCTAATTAGGCAAGTCACATTCTCCGCTTCTTTGTGCCTCTGTTTTTTCTGCCTCTTCTTTTTGTGCCATCCCTTCTTACCCAGCCAAATTTACCTTTTTTTGTAAAATAGCCCGCTTTTTCTAAACGCTTCTCTCTTTTTGCCCGATTATATAGTTTCTTTGAAACAACATGTCCTCGTTTATTCATTAATAAATCAGCTTTAGTTAACCCTCCTTTTGTTTTGTAAGCTGTTCCATGCCAAATTTGAGCGCGCGAACCAATTAACATAGAATATTTGTGCCCGTGAATATGATACATACCATCGTCGGCCTTCATAAATTTTTTGGTCATCTTTATTTATATTATAATTAAAGAAAATAATTATTTCTAAAATATATATAAAATTTGTTTAAAATTTGTTTAAAATTTGTTTAAAATTTGTTTAAAATGTATATATTTTATATATTTTAACTATATATTTAATGCCTCCTTCCAATTATAATAAAATAATTAGCACTATTAATAGTGTTTCGAGCAGCTATACTTATACTCCTGACCCTGCTAATTTAATATGTATTGACTCGTCTAATAATAGAATAGGAATAAATACCTTAAATCCAATACATTCTATAGATATTAGTGGCGGAAATGTAAGAGCTAATAATTTCATTTTTATAGATTCGAGCAATAACTCTAAAGAGCTGAAAATAATAATAAATGCTATTCTTAATAACTTTACTGATTTAAGTTATCTGAAAATTCGTTAATAATTCAATAATTTTATTGAACCATTAAATCTATCAATTACTAAATAGTTTATATCTTTAGCACTTGATATTAAAAATATAAATCCATTTGAATTAGTATATAATGGTCCTATATAGTTTAATGATAAACTGGAATAATTGAAACTATTGTCAAATGTTAATATATTATTAATATTTTCAACATATGCTACTGTTAATGTAGTTGAACTAGCATTGTATAATCCAAAAGTATAATTATTTGGTTCCACATCTCCAGGAATTCTATTTAAATATTTCATACTAACAGTCGCATTAATCTCATATATTCCACTTAAATCTGGGACTATTAATTTACCTCTTAACTTATTACTATTAATATTCGATATATCAAAAATACCGTTACCACTATTAGCATCAATATCATTTATTTTTTTAAATTGTAATGGAATATATTTATAAATATTATTATAAATTAAATTACCCGAATTTTCTATAAAATAATTCACACCACCATTTAGTGCTATTGAACTTGAACCTATAGTATTTCCTGAAATCTCGCTATTTAAATCTAAATACGCATAATGAGTTTTAGTATACATATTAGACCAAGAACTATTACTATTGTAAACTTTTATTATATTCATGCTTATGTTTAACATATCAACTGCTAGTGATCTTACTTGTCTTAAATTAATATTTGAAGAATAATTTGGCAATATTAGAGAGGCACTATTTATAAAATCTAGTTTTCTAGTTATATTTAAATTAAATATATTACAAGTATTATTTATTGCTATACTATCTGTAACTACTAAATTACTAAAACTTGCTGCTGCTGTGCCCCTTACAACTAAACTTCCATTATCAATTATGCTGTTTCCATTTATATCATTAATATTATTTACAATTAATGTTCCGTTAATACTACAATCATTCGCAACTAATCTCTCACAACTAATAGTTAATGCTGAAACATCATTTACCCTTAAAATATTCCCACTTAGCGTTTGAAATGACCCCCCACTTATATCTATATTTCTTCTACAAACTACATTACCGTTAAAATTTGCACTCGAATCAACTCTAATAGTGCTGCAATCTATGCTTCTTATAGATGCATTTGTTGAATTCAGTGCTGTAATTGTAGAATTTGTTATTTCTAAATTAGTGAAAGCTCTACTACTTCCACCAGAGAAATCACCCGTTACAGTAAGATTTCTTATAGTCATATTTCCACATACATCCACTTTATTATAAACTCTCAAATATGAGACATCTATATTAACTGCACTAAAATCCGTTAACGCTAGCTTGCTTATACTTAAATCTAATATTTGTGCACTAATAGTAGTTATAGTATTACTTTTAATTGTGACTCCGCTTATAGTTGTATAATTTATATTACTTATTTTTGCACTACTCGCATCTATATTGTTTAAACAGCTTATGTCTCTTATACTAGCACTAGCAGCTACTTCCAATTTATTTACATAAATTAAATTAGTTGGTCCAGTTCCTGATATATCAATTGAATATCGCGGATTTTTGGTATTTATACCAATTCTGTTATTACATGTGTCTATACATACAACATTTGTCGTGCTTACAAAACTTCTTACATCAGCATTCGTTTTTTTAATATTTGCTACTATTTTATTCGTTAGCGACATTTATATAAATTTTAAAATAAAATAAAATAAAAAATAAAATATATTAATTAATAAATACTATATATAGTTACATTTCCATATTATTGAAAATACATTGAGTTAACATTACAAGCGTCTTCATAATAAGATTTATAACTCGAATTTCGATTTTGTTTCATTTTTTGGCATTTTGAGCCATAAATTATATTGTGCATATAACTATAATTCATTAATGAATCATATTTATTATAATTAGTACTATTACTATAGTTTACTAGGTTTTGACTATTTACTAGGTTTTGACTAGTTATATTATTTGTATTTGAATAATCATTTATAATAGTATTAAAATTTTTCTTAATATCGTTTTCATTACCTTCATAATATGTTCTACCTGCTACTAATTTGAATTTATTATTAAAATTATTTCTAATTTCACGAACAAGTAATGGTGAGTGGTCATATTCATATATATCTAAAAAGCGTGAGCCTTTTTTATAATCTTTCCTAAATTTAGTTATATCATTGTTTTTAGAATAACCTATCTTATAACGTTGCGTGCCTACTAATTCTGCAGGCTGAATTAAATACAATAAACCTTTCTCATTAATCATAAAATATTTATATATGTTAATTATTATTAACATATATCAATTTTTACAAATATTATTATATGCGTAAAACTATTTTTATTTTAAATCGGCGGAATAGGAATTTCTTGCATCGGTACCTTCCTTTTAGGTGTAGCTTTGTTTTCTAGTTTTTCGATATTGGGTGGTTCTAAATACTTCATCGCTAATAATAAATTGGTAATTATTATTGAAACTAAAAGAGATAATGTTACATTTTTACTAAAATAATATATTAATCCACCAATAAAAAATAAACTTAATAATGCTGTAACTTGCTTATTCATAACAAAATTAACAGCTAATGCTAATGTAATAAAAAATAAAATTTTTTCTATTGTATTAGTTGAAATATTCATTTTTGGTATCTTGAACCCTCTCGACATATTTAACCTATTTGACATATTTAATCTCCTTGACATTTTGAACATAATTATTTATATAAATATACAAATAATTTAAATAATAATAATAATAACAAAAAAAATAATAATAAAAAAATACAAATAATAATAATTCTAATAATAATAAAAAAAAATAATTCTAATAATAATAATAAAAAAAATAATTCTAATAATAATAATAAAAAAAATAATTATATTAATAAAAAAAAAAATAATTCTAATAATAATAATAAAAAAAATAATTATATTAATTATGTCTATTAATTAAAAATTTTGCCATCCTCATAACAGTTGTATTTTGAGAACCTAATTTATAATTATCTTGTATAGCTTTATATCCTACCTTAGGGTAACAACAATGAGTATCTATAATTTTTGTTTCACTAATTACTATAATATTAGGTATTATTTCTAGTTTTATTCTTAATTGTCCAGACCTCGAATATACAATCGTATCAGTAACGTATTCAATAAAAAGATTATTATTTTTGCTAGCATTAAGCATCTCATTATTTATAATGCTGTTAAAATTTAAAATTGGTTGACCACTATTATATTGTAGAATAGTAGTATTATTTTCTAATATTTTAATATAACTTATAGGTATTAAGCTTGCGTCTATTAGTAAAGTTTCAAGCTGAATGTCTGAATAAACTAAGCTGAATAAATCTGTCTTGCGCTCATGTAATAATGGGTTTACAATTCTTACACTGCTGGTCAATCTTTCAATAAAGGCTGCTTGTGTAATATCTTGATTAATTATTATTGAAGCACGTGCTGTTAGACCTGTACCAATATTACTAGCACTTTTATAAGGTCTCCATATATTATTTTGGCTATTATTTTGCGACTTATAAAAAAATATTGGCTCAATATTGTCATTTTCTAGTAATATTCTCCTCATAATAGTATTTTTATTATTAGCGTTATCTAATAATATATATTTTATATATGTGTATATATATGGGCTATCATTAAAAGTAGGATTACTTATATCAGTAAAATCAATTTCTAATAACGATAACGAATAATTTGAATTATTTATGCTTGTTAATACATATGTAATGTTTTTAGTATCATAATACTTTCTACTTGCGAAAGTAATAGTATAAGATTGATCTAAATCAATATAACTTAAATCGTTTATTAATTTAGTGCTTACTAAAGCACTTACGTCAGAATCTAAACTAAATACTTTTTCATTAAAACAAATATCACTAGTATTATTAAAAATAATAGTAGGTGGTGTTAAATCCGGAATAGTTATATCAAGATACACATTAGACAAGTCTATTATTTCGTATAATGATTTCTTATATTTAATATTTAATTTTAATATTATGCTATTTGAATAATAACTGTTTATTAATAGCTTAGAACCAATAAAATTATATTGCGAATTTAAATATATTATTGGTTTATTAGTAATATTGTAATCATTAGATAGTATATTATAAACACTTGTAATAATATTATATAAATTATTTACATTAGTATATAAAGTCGCATAATTAACTATAGAAGCATCGTAATAAGGTTGATAATTTACAATATTATTGGTTCCACCAGGATAAGGACTATAATAATAAGTAACATTGGCATATAAATGTAAAACATAGCTATAATCTAAAATAAAATTTGAATTCAATAAATTAAAATTATACTTCAAATCATTATATAATTTTGTCGCATCTAAATTATTGGTAGTAAAGAGATTTTTATATCTTTTTTGAGAATTACTAGTAATATTACTAGCTATTTCATATCTATAACTTTCAAACCTTATGCTATAGTCATAATTTCGCACTTCAACCTCTTTTCTCATAAGGTCAAGGTTATTATTTAAAATATAATAAGCTTTAAAACAATAATCCAAGTAACTTATATCGCTATTGGTTAATATATTTCCAGAATCTAAACCCACATTGCTAGTTAAATTATAAAAATCTAACATTTCTATTATATTATTTTCTCCAAGATATATCAGCATATTATCTAAAATATTTTCAACATTGCTCTCTAATAATGTTATAAGATTATCCAAATAATCAATATTTATATAATTAAAATCTATTACCAAATTTAAAAAATTACTTATATTTACTAGATAATTATGCCTAATGTTATAGCTAGTTATTACAGTATTAAAAATTAATAAGAATGATTGTATATTATCAAATATTTCTTTGTATAATTCAGTTAACATATCCACAGTCACTTCATTTGTATAAGTATCAACAATATAATTTAACGGATCTTCTCGTAATAAATTTATATAGTAATTTATATTATCATCATATTTAAAACTTAATGTAACATTATTATTTGAAATATTTGGAAAACTTATTGTAAATACTTTTATCATATATGTTAATTTGTAATATAGCGGCAAGACCCTATTTCTCATTGTTAATAGTAAATTCAAGTTTCTATAATTAAAAATAACACTTTGTGAGCCACTTATATCATATAAGTTAAACGGTATTGTAAAACTTATATCTAATAATGAATAGCTTAATTTATTTAGATTAATAAAATCAGTTAAATATAAATTAGTAGCAAGTAATGTATTTTTAAATATATTTATATCAAAATAGTCATTTAAATCTATTATATAACTATGGCTAGATAATCTATTTTCAATAGAGTTATAAGATTTATCAGTTATAGTATTTATGCTATTATCATAACTGTTCAATGCATATTCTGAATATTGCCTGTATATGTATCCTATTCTCTTAATAGGCATATTGTTCAAATATATAGGTTCAATGTCGAATAGTGATAAGTAGTTATTACTTATAGACACCTGTTCATTTATAGCATAAGCAATATATACATTATAATTTTCATTAGACGATAAATCTCTCAGTGTTTTAAAATTTAAAGCTTTACTATCATAAAAATTATATATATCATTATTACATATATCTATTAAATAATTGTCATTATTTATTTCTTCTCTTAATGTGTCTTCTAATGTTAATGTAGGAGTGTTTACTTGATAATTTATTATTGTTTCTTCGCTAAATCTATGAAAAATTAATGTTTGGTTTTCATCAAAGTAAACATTATTATACAAGTTTCTCTTTGTTAGTCCACATACTGAAGCAAGATTATTGCTTGTATCCTTCATACTTAAAAAAATGGTATTACTAAAATCGTTGTGCTCAATTATATCAAATATTCTGGAATTGTAAAAATTATTACTTAACTCCGCGTTATAAGAATAAATTAAGTTGCTCGTAATAGTTAGCGAACCATTGTAAAATGTTATAAAATCTCTCTCTGTAGATAGATCACTTGCATTTAAATTTTGTGTAAAAATATCGCTATAAATAATATATTCATATGTACCAAACAATATCTCTTTGTTGGATCTTAAAATATCATTAGATAAATACCAATTGTTATTATTATTATAATAAATTTCTAGAATAAAAGTTACATAATTGCCTGTAATATTTGTTATTCTAATTCTAGGAGCAAGCAATCTCTCATTATAATTATATTCATTATTTATATCCAAATTTAATACTTTAGATGAATTAGCAAAGAAAAATTCGCTTATCTTATATTTAAAGCTATCAACTAATAATGTCTTTGTTAATAATTTATTAGCTCTAAAAAAATCGCTATAATTTACAATCTCGTCTAATAATTGATTTGAACCAGCTTTTAAAAAGTTATAATTTTTGTAATTATAAAAAATTTGTCTAATATCTTCATCATATGTATCGAGTAATGGGTCAGACATTCGTCTTGAAATATTTAAAGAGCTATCAAATTCATATTTAAACAAATTTATATATGTATTGCTAAAATTAAAAATTGTGCCTCTGTTTTCAAATAAATAATTTACTGCATTATTTCTCATTATTGATGAATAATTGTTAACCACAAAACTAACATCAGTCCTTTCTAGTAAATCTGTATGCTTTCTTATTATTAGTTTATGCGGATGCTGATTTATATTATATAGCATATTGTGCTGAATATTTCTCTGTGTAATACAAGTAATATTTACAAATGAACTATCACCTCCACTTACTCTAAATCTTTGTGTTAGTACTACTCTATCTTTTAACACATTATCAGGTAAATAATTCGAATTTAAAATTTTTGTTTCACTATCAGAATCTATTATATAATTATTCAATATTATTGTTTGCTTTGAAAAGATTATGTTGTTTTTTATTTGAATTCGTCCACCCATATTTGGAAAATTTTCGCAATAATAATATAACGTAGCCGGTGTTGTAGCATCAATATTTATTTGCGTATAGCTTGAATTGGAAGTTCTATTTAATATTGATACACCAGGAAGATTTCTTCTAAATATATTTTTTGTATATTCAATACCTCCATTATGTTTTCCATCTTTTGTAATAGAAAATTTTATAGGATTATGAAAATTTTTATAACCATATTGATAAAATCTATAGTTACCAATACTTAAATGTAAATCTCTCACATCTGTTGTAGAAAAAAATACGAAATACGGAGAAGAATTTGGATTATTTAAATTGCTTATATCTACAACATATGAAGTATCTATGATTGCATCATTTTCATTATTATTTACAACATCATACAAATCTATATAAGTATTTTTACTATCATATACAAATATATTTGAATAAATAGAATTATTACTAAGTTCAATACTTAATCTATTGAAATCACCGCTTAATGTTAAAGTGACATTATTATAATAAAATTTCTTATTGTTTGCATTAAATGAACTGTCGCTAGTAATTGAAACAACATCACTTATAATATATATTCCATTACATATATCAAATTCTTGCGTTATTATATTAAATCCCAAATTACGCGGCACTTCAAAATTGTAGCTTCCATTATATAAACTATATTTTGTGTAAGACTTATTTATTACTGTGGATAAACTAAAATTTAATATATCATTAAAATTATAAGTATACTGTTGTTGTAATGGTAATGTAGTTATAACATTAACCTTACGCTGAGTAGTACTAATTATGTTAGCACTATTACTTACATCATAATTTATATTATAGGCCCCAATTCTATGTTCATTAAGATTATTGGTTATATTGACACTTTCAAATTGTTTCGCAAGTCCATCAAAATAATCTAAAACTCTTCCTCCGAGCTCTACATATTTTTCAAAAATTTTATGATTATAAGTAATATAATTATTGTTACAGCAATCAGTTTGATAATATAAATTTATAAATGGCTGAAATCTTGTAACATTAATGTTTCTTGAAGGAATTATAATGGAATAATTACCTTGTCTATCTCTAACATTATAGCTTTGAGTATAATTTCTAGTAAAGTTATTACTACAACCATCAAATAATATATTACACACATCTATCAGAGACCCATCAACCTTATAATATTTTATAGTTATATCAGAACTATTAAAATTATAGCTTGAATCACCGACTTGTTTGAAATTATTATTAATATAATTTACTTGGCCACTTACAATATCTCTTATATTTATTCCTGGATCAAATATAACTATATTATTGAGAACTTTGTCAAAATAATTCTCATAATTATTATACAAATTATTAAAATTAGCATAACTATTAATATTTGTGCTTAAATCATTAATAGAAGTCCGACTTAATAATGGGTAGTTTAAATTTGAAATATTTTCAAAATTTCTATTATTTAATAAAGTTGCTACTGGAGGAGTAGTGTCTACAAATTTCAAATTATATTCTAAGAAACTAATTTGGTCAATAGCATCGTTTTGATTTACATCTCTAGCATAAAAATATATTTTATTAGTTTTATGTATATTTAAACTATCTATAGTTTCAAATTCTACATTTACATATGAATCAGCTAATATTACATCATTAGATGTTGTAGCTCTTAATTTAAATTTAACATAATTATCTGGTTTAGCTTTGGCAAACACATTAGGCATAATTCCTTCGCAAATTATAGTCTGGTTATTTGCTACACTTTTATCATATATAAATGATAAACTTAGATCATAATATGGATATCCTAACCCTGTAATTGTAGTATTTATTAATCGAGTATTAATTGAAATATCATTATATAAGTCATATTCAACAATACCAGCACTACTACTTACCTCAATATATGGATATAATTTTGGGTTATTTGAAGGATTTATAACTATATTTCTACATATGTCTTGCGAGTTACTAAAACGGTCGGTGACACTATAAATAATTCTATAACTTACATTAGAAGCATATGATAATGGTGTTAAAGTTAGTATTTCATTTGATATTGTTTCATATGATAATGTATTTAAATATTTTCTTTGAGTAATCTTAATTATGCTTATATCATATGTTCGTGTTCCTTGGTCATATGCATATGCGCCATAATCAACATAAATAGATTTATCTGGTATGTAGTATGTATTACCCGATAATTCATAAAAAAAATCACCGCATATTGTTATTAGTGGAGGTCTTCTGTCCGCAACATCCAATATTCGAGTTCTATTACTAGTTGTACCATATAAATCTGTTGATCTATAATATACATTATATATTCCAAATGAAGGCTCCAATATATTGAGACAGCTATCAAAAGTTACTTCGAAATTAGTTCCATTATATGATAATTCCGGCTTATAATTCTTAA
>Ga0209190_1000434_pt1 | contig 30511 bp, 26 predicted proteins | sample M_140205_XF_Meta_FD_187315 | JGI IMG/M metagenome (GOLD analysis project Ga0209190, IMG submission 187315) | Freshwater microbial communities from Lake Montjoie, Canada to study carbon cycling - M_140205_XF_MetaG (SPAdes) (version 2) | ecosystem: Environmental > Aquatic > Freshwater > Lake...
AGCATTTCCAAGTGGTAAATGCACAGCCATCTGGTCACCGTCAAAATCGGCGTTGAAAGCTGTTGTTACCAATGGATGTAAACGAATTGCTTTACCTTCGATTAATTTAGGTTGGAATGCTTGAATACCTAATCTGTGAAGAGTAGGAGCACGATTTAAAAGAACAGGATGTCCCTTCAAAATGTTTTCAAGAATATCCCAAACAACTGGCTCTTTTTTATCTACAATTTTCTTAGCAGATTTTACTGTTTTTACAATACCACGTTCAATCATCTTACGAATAATGAACGGCTTGTATAATTCAGCAGCCATATCTTTTGGTAAACCACATTCGTGTAATTTCAAATCTGGTCCAACAACAATTACCGAACGTGCAGAATAATCAACACGTTTTCCAAGTAAGTTTTGACGGAAACGACCTTGTTTACCTTTCAATGAATCCGAAAGAGATTTCAAAGGACGATTAGATTCAGTTTTTACAGCACTTGATTTTCTTGAATTATCGAATAGCGAATCAACTGATTCTTGAAGCATACGTTTTTCATTACGTAAAATTACTTCAGGAGCCTTAATTTCTATCAAACGCTTTAAACGGTTGTTACGGATAATAACACGACGATAAAGGTCATTTAAATCAGAAGTAGCGAAACGTCCACCATCAAGAGGAACTAACGGTCTTAATTCTGGTGGAATAACTGGGACAACTTTAACAATCATCCATTCTGGACGATTATCAATTCTTCCTTGAGATTCACGCATCGATTCAACGACTTGTAAACGCTTTAACGCTTCATTTTTTCTTTGAACAGAAGTTTCTGTACTTGCTTGGTGACGCAAATTGTATGAAGTTTCCTCCAAATTCATTGTTTTCAACAAGTCATATAGCGCTTCTGCTCCCATTTTAGCTAAAAGCTTATTTGGGTCAGTATCTTCAAGATATTGATTCTCCTTAGGAAGTGTATCTAAAATATCTAAATACTCTTCTTCAGTTAAAAAATCTAAGCGCTTTAATGGAGATCCATCAATGTTTACTCCAATTCCAGCTTGAATCACAACATATCTTTCGTAATAGATAATTTGATCCAATTTCTTAGAAGGTAAACCTAATAGGTAACCAATTTTATTCGGTAGAGAACGGAAATACCAAATGTGCGCAACTGGAACCACCAAAGAGATGTGTCCCATACGCTCACGACGTACTTTTTTCTCAGTAACCTCAACTCCACAGCGGTCACAAACGATTCCTTTATAACGGATTCTTTTGTATTTCCCACAATGACATTCGTAATCTTTTACCGGCCCAAAGATTCTTTCGCAGAACAAACCATCTCTTTCAGGTTTGTACGTACGATAGTTTATCGTCTCAGGCTTAAGTACTTCTCCACTTGATTGCTCAAGAATGATTTCAGGCGAAGCCAATGAAATCGTAATTTTATTGAAGCTACTTTGTTTTTTCGGTGTTTCTTTTCTGTAAGCCATGTTTTGCTTCTTTTCTTAATTCAACAACTTGACAATTAATCTAATGATATGTTAAGGCAAAGGCCTCTAAGTTCATGCAACAATACGTTGAACGATTCAGGAATTCCAGGTTCTGGAATATTATCTCCTTTAACGATCGCTTCGTATGCTTTTGCACGCCCCATAACATCATCCGATTTTACGGTTAAGATTTCTTGTAATATGTTTGCAGCACCAAATGCTTCAAGTGCCCAAACCTCCATTTCACCAAAACGCTGACCTCCAAATTGTGCTTTACCACCAAGAGGTTGTTGCGTAATTAATGAGTATGGTCCGATAGAACGTGCATGCATCTTATCATCAACCATGTGCGATAATTTCAGCATGTAAATCACACCAACTGTCGCTGTTTGATGGAAACGATCTCCCGTTCCGCCATCATATAAATATGTTTTACCAGATCTTGGTACACCAGCTTTATCAGACCATTCATTTATTTCTTCTGGTTTAGCACCATCAAAAATTGGAGTAGCGAATTTCACTCCCAAATTTTGTCCAGCCCATCCTAGAACAGTTTCATAAATTTGACCAAGGTTCATACGAGAAGGTACACCAAGTGGATTCAAAACGATATCTACTGGTGTTCCGTCTTCCAAGAAAGGCATGTCTTCTAAACGAACGATGTTCGCAACAATACCTTTATTTCCGTGACGTCCAGCCATTTTATCACCAACTTTTAACTTACGTTTTTTAGCGACATAAACTTTAGCCATTTTGATAATTCCTGCTGGAAGTTCATCTCCAACTGAAATATGGAATTTCTTTCTCTTATATGTTCCAAGAAGGTCATTAGCCTTGATATTGAAGTTATGAATAACTCTACCAACCATAAGGTTCATGTTGTCATCATTTGTCCAATTTGTAGGATTTACAATAGCATATTCGATTGCGAATAAATTCTTTTGGTTGAACTTCGTTCCTTTTTTAATGATTTCTTCTTTGAAATTATTAAAAACACCATTTGATTTTTGTTCACCTAAAATATTCAATAATTTATCTACTAATTGATCTTTCAATCCAGCGAAATCTTTATCAAAATCAGAATCTAAACTTTCTAATACTGGTTTATCGTGTGCTTTTGATTTTCTATCTTTTACTGCTCTTGAGAATAATTTTTTCTCAATTACCACACCTCTTAATGATGGGCCAGCTTTCAATGATGCATCTTTCACATCACCTGCTTTATCACCAAAAATCGCACGCAATAATTTTTCTTCAGGAGATGGATCAGTCTCTCCTTTCGGAGTGATTTTACCAATTAAAATATCACCTTCTTTAATCTCAGCACCAATACGAATCAATCCATTTTCATCAAGATCTTTAGTAGCTTCTTCTGATACGTTAGGAATATCTGAAGTTAATTCTTCCATTCCACGTTTTGTATCACGCACTTCTAACGTATACTCATCAATATGAATAGATGTAAAAATATCGTCTCTTACAACTCTTTCAGAGATTACAATAGCATCCTCAAAGTTATAACCTTTCCATGGCATGAATGCCACTTTCAGGTTTTGTCCAAGAGCTAATTCACCTTGTTGCGTTGCAAAACCTTCACAAAGAACTTGACCTTTTTCAACTCTATCACCTTTCTTAACGATTGGTTTCAAATTGATACAAGTTCCTTGATTCGTTTTACGGAACTTGATTAAAGGATAATGAGAGACTTCACTATCGAAGCTCACTAATTTATCTTCTTTTGTCCAATCGTAACGAATTACAATTTCATTTGCATCAACATATTCAACTGCACCAGGTCCTTCAGCGTTAATCAATACACGTGAATCACGCGCTACTAAACGCTCGATTCCAGTTCCAACAATTGGAGAAGCTGGTTTCAATAAAGGAACAGCTTGACGTTGCATGTTAGATCCCATCAAGGCACGATTGGCATCATCATGCTCCAAGAAAGGAATAGAAGATGCTGCAATAGATGCAATTTGGTTCGCTCCAACATCCATAAGATGTAAATTCGATGGCTGAACTACAGGGAAATCTCCCTCATATCTCGCTTTAACGAATTCAGTTAAGAAAGTCCCTTTTGCATCAATAATTGCATTTGCTTGTGCAATGATTTTCTCATCCTCCTCTTCAGCTGTTAAATAAATAGGTTCAACCGTAAGCGCAACCTTTCCATTTTCAACTTTTCTATAAGGAGTTTCAATAAATCCAAGTTTGTTAACCTTAGCAAAAACACACAAAGAAGAAATCAAACCAATGTTTGGTCCCTCAGGTGTTTCAATCGTACATAAACGACCGTAATGAGTATAGTGAACGTCACGCACCTCAAATCCTGCTCTTTCTCTAGAGAGTCCACCAGGTCCTAGAGCCGATAAACGGCGCTTATGTGTTACTTCAGATAGTGGATTCGTTTGATCCATGAATTGAGATAACTGGTTTGTTCCAAAGAACGAGTTGATTACAGAAGATAACGTTTTAGCATTAATCAAGTCAATTGGCGTAAATACTTCGTTATCACGAACGTTCATACGCTCACGAATTGTTCTAGCCATTCTAGCTAAACCAACTCCAAATTGAGAATATAATTGTTCACCAACTGTTCTTACACGTCTATTAGATAAGTGGTCAATATCATCAACATCTGCTTTTGAATTAATTAATTCAATCAAATATTTAATGATACTAATAATATCATTTTTCGTAAGAACGCGAGATTTTTCAGATTCATCAATCTTCAATTTCTTATTCAAACGGAAACGACCTACTTCACCTAAGTCATATCTTGTATCAGAGAAGAATAATTTTTCAAATACATTCTTTGCTGTCTCATAATCTGGTGGTTCAGCATTACGCAATTGACGGTAGATATGCTCAACCGCTTCTTTCTCAGAATTTGATGTATCTTTTTGTAAAGTATTGTAGATAATTGTAAAATCAGCACTATTTACATCTTCTTTATGCAAGATGATATTTTTCACACCTGAATCAACAATTAAATCAATATGATTATCTTCAATGATCGTTTCACGATCTAAGAGAACTTCATTTCTTTCGATAGAAACAACTTCACCTGTATCTTCATCTACGAAATCTTCAATCCAAGATTTCAATACACGAGCAGCTAATTTTCTACCAACGATTTTCTTTAAGTTTGCTTTTGAAACTTTGACTTCATCAGCAAGACCGAAAATCTCTAAAATATCTTTATCACTTTCGTATCCGATTGCACGGAAAAGAGTTGTAACTGGCAATTTTTTCTTACGATCGATGTAAGCGTACATTACACTATTAATATCTGTAGCAAATTCAATCCAAGAACCCTTGAAAGGAATAACCCTAGCAGAATACAATTTAGTACCATTTGCATGTCGGCTTTGACCGAAGAATACACCTGGAGATCTGTGTAATTGAGATACGATAACTCGTTCTGCACCATTAACTACAAAAGAGCCTTTTGGAGTCATGTATGGAATAGTTCCCAAGTAAACATCTTGAACGATTGTTTCAAAATCCTCGTGTTCAGGATCTGTACAATACAATTTCAATTTTGCTTTAAGAGGAACACTATACGTTAACCCTCGTTCAATACACTCTTCAATAGTATATCTTGGGGGATCGATAAAGTAATCTAAAAACTCCAATACAAATTGATTTCTCGTATCTGTAATTGGAAAGTTCTCACTAAAAACTTTATATAATCCTTCACTTTCTCTGTTTTCCGGAGTAGTTTCCAATTGGAAAAACTCTTGGAAGGATTTTAATTGAATATCTAGAAAATCAGGATAATCAAACTGACTTTTGCCTGAAGCAAAATTAATTCTTGTCGAAATATTGTTCGTTGTTGCCAATGCCAAACGTTTTTGTTTATGTAAGTGGACTTAAAATAAAATGCGTTAAACGCAATAAAACAAGACAAGGCACTAGCTAAAATAGCAGTGCCTTACCTGTAAATGAAGTAGATAATTACTTAACTTCAACTTCTGCTCCAGCTTCTTCTAAAGCTTTTTGAAGAGCGATCGCTTCGTCTTTTGCAATTCCTTCTTTCAATGTTGTTGGAGCTCCATCAACTAGGTCTTTAGATTCTTTCAAACCGTTACCAGTTAATTCTTTCACAAGTTTCACAACTGCAAGTTTGTTAGGTCCACCAGCTTTCAATATCACATCGAATTCTGTTTGTTCTGCAGCAGCTTCAGCACCACCACCACCTCCGGCAGCCATCATAACTGGAGCAGCAGCAGCAGGCTCAATACCATACTCATCCTTAAGGATAGTTGCTAACTCATTTACTTCTTTAACCGTTAGGTTTACTAGCGTTTCCGCGATTTGCTTTAAATCAGCCATTATAAATTTAATTTAAAAAGATTCAATAATAAATAATTAATTATGCTCGTGCTTCGAGCGTTTTTAAGATACCAGCGATTTTCCCACCAGCACCATTCAGTCCAGAAACAACATTTTTCATTGGGCTTTGAAGTAATCCGATAATTTCTCCAATTAATTCTTCTTTACTCTTAAGTGCAACTAATAAGTCTAATTGGTTATCACCAATAAAAACTGCTTGGTCTATATACGCACCTTTAAGTAATGGTTTTGCATTCTTTTTACGGAACTCTTGAATTAATTTTGCAGGAACATTACCTACTTCGCTAAACATGATTGAGGTAGCACCCGCAAGAGTGCTTCTCAAATCTCCAAAATCTTTATCAGAAACGCGGTCCATTGCTTTCTCAAGCAAAGTGTTTTTTACAACACGCATTCTGATATCGGATTGGAAACATCTTCTACGAAGATTATTAACTACTTCAACTGTCAAGTCTGCTGTATCTGCTAAATAGAAAATGTTTGCATCTTTTAATTCAGCTGTTAACACATCTATGTACTTTGCTTTTTCTTCTCTTGTCATTTTAGTAATTTTTAAGCAACAACAGATTTAGCATCAATTTGGATACCTGGGCTCATTGTCGAACTCATGTAAATACTCTTGATGTATGTTCCTTTCGCTGCAGATGGTTTTAATTTGATAAGTGTTTGAATCAATTCGAAAGAATTTTCACGAATTTTTCCACCTTCAAAACTAACTTTTCCAACTGACGAATGAATAATACCATATTTGTCAACTTTAAAATCAATTTTACCAGCTTTTACTTCTTCAACGGCCTTACCAACTTCCATTGTTACTGTCCCTGTTTTCGGATTTGGCATTAAACTTCTTGGTCCTAAAATACGACCTAAAGCACCAACTTTTCCCATTACAGAAGGCATAGTAATAATGACATCGATATCAGTCCAACCACCTTTGATTTTCTCAATGTAATCGTCAAGACCTACATGGTCAGCTCCTGCTGCCTTTGCTTCAGCTTCCTTATCAGGAGTACAAAGTACTAATACGCGTACATCCTTTCCAGTTCCATGAGGCAAAGCCACAGTTCCTCTCACCATTTGATTCGCTTTACGAGGATCAACCCCTAAACGAACACAGATATCAACAGAGGCATCGAATTTGGTTGTTGAAACACTCTTCACCAAATCACATGCTTCTGTCAAGGAGTAAGACTTCGCCAAATCAAATTTCGCTAAAATCTCTTTTCTTTTTTTAGATACTCTCATAACACAAACAATTATTTGGATTTAGGTGCTACACCCCCTTTAACTAAAACTCCCATACTTCTTGCTGTACCTGCAACCATTGACATGGCAGCATCTACTGTATAACAATTAAGATCCGGTAATTTATCTTCAGCGATTAAACGCACTTGATCCCAAGAGATCGATCCAACTTTTAATTTGTTAGATTCTGCTGATCCTTTTTTGATCTTCGTATGTTCAATAATCTGAACTGCTGCCGGTGGAGTTTTTAATACAAAATCAAATGATTTATCACCATAAACGGTGATAACTACTGGTGTTACCTTTCCAGGACGATCTTGCGTACGAGCATTAAACTGCTTGCAAAATTCCATAATGTTGACCCCTTTTGCACCAAGTGCGGGACCAACTGGAGGAGCTGGATTGGCTGCACCACCTTTGATCTGTAATTTGATCAACGCTGCTACTTCTTTAGCCATTTGTAATTAAAATTATGTAGTCAAGCATGAGTACTTACGGGAAGCTTTAATCGCTTTCCTCACTTCTACGGTTTATAAAAAATTAAACTTCTTTTTCTACTTGCATGTAACTTAGCTCTAGCAAGTTTTTTCTACCAAATATTTTCACCATTACTTTCAGTTTCTTTTTGTCTTCGTTGATTTCGTCAACTACTCCACTGAAATTATTAAATGGTCCATCAATTACTTTAACTGATTCGCCGATAATAAATGGAATTCTCATTTCTTCTTCTGAAGCAGATAATTCGTCAACTTTTCCAAGGATACGATTAACTTCAGATAAACGCATTGGAACTGGTTCACCACCTTTTACGGTTCCCAGAAATCCAATTACATTTGGAATACTTTTTATTACGTGAGGAACTTCTCCAACTAAAGCAGCTTCGATAAGAACATAACCAGGTAAATAGGCTTTTTCCTTACTTACTTTTTTTCCATTTCTAATTTGGAACACTTTTTCAGTTGGAATTAATACTTGGTCTACAAAATCATTCAATTTTAATCGAGTAATTTCAAGATCAAGATATTCTTTCACTTTTTTCTCTTTGCCACTAACAGCTCTTACTACGTACCAACGTTTTTTAATCTCTCCCATGAAATACTAATTAAAACATCCCGTATAAAAACCCCATGGCACCTTTCCAAGCAGACTTCGAATCTCCTGTAATACCAAAACCGAAATCCATCACAAAAATAAGTAGTGATATAATAACAGAAGCTACCATAACAATAATTGTATTGCTTTGCAATTCTTTCCAAGTTGGCCAGGAAACATTGTGAACCATTTCGGTTACTGTTTCGCTAAAATATTGTTTTATTTTTGACACTTTCTTTGTTTTTGCACGGGCGGTAGGGATCGAACCCACGACCAATGGTTTTGGAAACCACTACTCTACCAGCTGAGCTACACCCGTATAAAAAGGGGAGCGAACTCCCCTTTAATATTTATTTTTTGCTTAAAATTAAGCAACTATTTCAGTCACCTGACCAGCACCTACAGTTCTACCACCTTCACGGATAGCGAAACGTAAACCTTTGTCCATTGCAACTGGAACGATTAATTTTACAGTAATTGTAACGTTATCACCTGGCATAACCATTTCACGTCCATCTGTTAAGAAAATCTCACCAGTAACATCTGTTGTACGGAAATAAAATTGAGGGCGATATTTGTTATGGAATGGAGTATGACGTCCACCTTCTTCTTTTTTCAATACATAGATCTCAGCCTTAAACTCAGTATGAGGAGTAGTTGAACCTGGCTTACAGATTACCATTCCACGCTTAATTTGAGACTTATCAATACCACGTAATAAAAGACCAACGTTATCACCAGCTTCACCTCTATCAAGGATCTTACGGAACATCTCAACTCCAGTAACAACTGAAGCCAATTTAACGTCACCCATTCCAAGGATATCAACACCTTCTCCAGAGTTAATTACACCTGTTTCGATACGACCTGTAGCAACAGTTCCACGACCAGTAATTGTAAATACATCTTCAACTGGCATCAAGAAAGGCTTATCAACCTCACGTGGTGGCAATTCGATATACGTATCAACTGCATCCATCAACTCATCAATTTTAGCAACCCATTGTGGCTCACCATTCAAAGCGCCTAAAGCAGAACCTTGAATAACTGGAGCGTTATCACCGTCATAGTTGTAGAAAGAAAGCAATTCGCGAATTTCCATTTCAACTAATTCTAATAACTCTTCGTCGTCTACCATATCCACTTTATTCATGAATACAACTAAACGAGGAACACCTACTTGGCGACCAAGAAGGATATGCTCACGAGTTTGTGGCATTGGGCCATCAGTTGCAGCCACAACAATAATAGCTCCATCCATTTGAGCTGCTCCTGTAACCATGTTCTTTACGTAATCCGCGTGACCTGGACAGTCAACGTGCGCATAGTGACGGTTAAGAGTTTCATACTCAATGTGTGAAGTATTAATAGTAATACCACGTTCCTTTTCTTCCGGCGCGTTGTCGATAGAAGAGAAATCTCTCATTTTAGCCAATCCTTTAGAAGCTAAAACGCTTGAGATTGCAGCTGTTAATGTAGTTTTACCGTGATCTACGTGACCTATTGTCCCGATATTCACGTGTGGTTTGGAACGATCAAAATTTTCCTTAGCCATTGTTATATTTGTTACTTAGTTAATAAAAAATCAAACTTTTATAATATACAAAATTTCACCCATATTTGAGTGAAACATTTTTTTTTCAGAGCCAATGACGAGAATTGAACTCGTGACCTCTTCCTTACCAAGGAAGCACTCTACCCCTGAGCTACACCGGCTTCTTCTTTCAAAAGTTGAGCGGGAGACGAGACTCGAACTCGCGACCCTCAGCTTGGAAGGCTGACGCTCTACCAACTGAGCTACTCCCGCTTAAAAAATTATCTGTGGGGAGAGAAGGATTCGAACCTTCGAAGGTTGCCCAACAGATTTACAGTCTGTCCTCGTTAGCCACTTGAGTATCTCCCCAACACTTTTGAGCCGATAGAGGGACTCGAACCCCCGACCTGCTGATTACAAATCAGCTGCTCTAGCCAGCTGAGCTACATCGGCGCATTGTTGGTATTTTCAATAATTGAAAGAACTAATTAAAGTGTTTCTCCCTTTTTGGGTTTGCAAATCTAGGAAAGAATTCCGTGATAACAATGCATTTTTGATTTTTTTTTTGAAAAAAAAAAGGAGCAGTTAAAAACGTGCTCCTATCTTATTGATTATTCTGAATTTACACAACCTTCTCTTTATGCTTTTTAACTTGTTTTCTTAGAGCTTCAGCTGCCAAGTCAGTTGCCTCCTCAAAAGATTTGCATTGTTTTTTCGCTATTAATGTCTTTCCAGGTATCAACAGTTTTACTTCTGAAATTTTATTTTCCTTTTCTTGACTTTTATCGAGCTTTAAATAAACTTCGCAAGCGATAATATTATCAAAAAAAAGTTCAAGTTTACTTACTTTTTCTTCGATGAAATCAATTAATTTCTGATCTGCTGTGAAATGAATTGCATGCACTTGTACTTCCATGACTAATTAGTTTTGCGCCCCCTGGGATGGGCTTGTGAATAAATATTGGTAAGCTTTGCAAACGAGTTGTGTGTGTATATCTGTGTTGCTGATAAATTCGCATGACCTAAAATATCTTTTAATGTTTCTAATCCAGCTCCATTATTCAACATATGAGTTGCGAAAGTATGTCTTAACACATGTGGACTACATTTATCCAAACTTGTTGCATTACCAAGGTATATATTTATTTTCCTATAAACAAATTTAGGATATAGATTCTTTCCATTAATTAACACGAAAAAAATACCGGAATTTAGAGATAATTCTTTCTTCGCTTTTCTATACTCTTGAACCAAATCAAATAAATCATTTGAAATAGGAATTATTCTTTCCTTATTACGTTTACCCAATACTTTTATGCTTTGGGATTGAATATCGTTATCTTTTATATTTATCAATTCACTTAAACGAATTCCTGTTTGATAAAAAAATTCTACTATTAATCGATCTCTAATTCCCTCGAAATCTTGGCTAAAATACTGTTCTGTTTTTTCAACTGACAGTTCAGATTCTTTCGCAAATGAAGGAAGTCGTTTCACTTGTTTTGGACCAGAAATTTTAAGTAATGGGTTTAATTCAATGTACTGTTCTTTTTTCAGCCATTTAAAAAAAGTTCGAAGTGATGACAGTTTTCTATTTACAGATTTGTTCTCTATTAGATTTTCAATAAGACTCACTATCCATGATCGAATCAAGTTTGAACGAATTTCTTTAAATTCTTCGATGTTGGTTATTTCTGAAAATTCAATAAACTGAGCCACATCCTTATTATAAGCAATTACTGTGTGATCTGAGTAACGCTTTTCTACTTGAAGGTAGTTTATAAATTTTTCGAGCACAAAAAAAGGAGCCATAGGCTCCTTAACGTATTTTTTTAAAAATAGTTACTACATTTCTGCAGAACGTAATCTTTGAATATAAGCTGCTTTAATATTTCCCTGACGATTAATAATCGATGGTTTTACAAACTCTTTACGACGACGTAATTCTTTCATGACATTCGTCTTGTCATATTTCTTCTTATACTTTTTAAGAGCTCTTTCAATGTTTTCGCCTTCTTTTACCGGGATAATTAACATATTTTGAATATTAAATTTTTCTTTATTGGGTTGCAAATATATATATAAAATATTTATTCACACTAATTATTTTAAAATTTCTCTAGAAATAACAACTTTCTGTATTTCTGACGTTCCTTCACCAATTGTCATCAAACGTGCATCTCGCAAAAACTTTTCTGCTGGGTATTCTTTAGTGTACCCATAACCGCCCATAATTTGCATTGCTTCATTTCCACATTTAACTGCTACTTCACTTGCAAAATACTTAGCAAAAGCACCTTGTTTCGTTAAGTTTTGCTTTCTGTTTTTTAAATCCGCTGCTTGAAAAGTCAATAATTCTGCAGCTTCGACTTCAGTTGCCATATCTGCTAATTTAAATGCAATTGCTTGGAAGTTTGAAATTGGTTGACCAAACTGTTCTCTTTCTTTTGAATATTTAACAGCTGATTCGTAAGCTCCTCTTGCTACACCACAACTTAAGGCTGCGATAGAGATTCTTCCTCCATCCAATATTTGCATTGCTTGCTTAAATCCTTGTCCAACTTCACCAATTACTTGATTCTCGTGCACACGTACATTGTCAAAAATCAATTCAGCTGTTTCACTTGCTCTAACTCCAAACTTATCACCAATTTTCACTGCTGAAAAACCAGGTGTTCCTTTTTCTATGATAAACGCTGTAATTCCATTACTATCAAGTAATTCACCAGTTCTTACTAAAACAACAGCAACATCACCTGAAAGGCCATGAGTAATCCAATTTTTTGCTCCATTAATCACCCAATGATCACCATCTTTTTTTGCAACGGTTTTCATTCGCATTGCATCTGAACCGGTATTAGGTTCAGTTAAACCCCAAGCGCCGATAAATTCACCAGTTGCCAATTTCGGTAAGTATTTTTTCTTTTGATCTTCTGTACCATGATAATAAATATGACCTGTACATAACGAATTATGCGCTGCAACACTCAATCCAATCCCTCCACATACCTTACCTAGCTCCATCAAAGCTGTAGAATATTCTAAATAACTAAAACCAGATCCGCCATATTCTTCAGGTAAATAAATCCCTAAAAGGCCTAATTCACCCATTTTTTTCATTGTTTCAATAGGAAATATTTCCTCATCGTCCCACTTTTTCATATTAGGCTTAATTTCCTTCTCCGCAAAATCACGCACCATTTGCGTAATCATCTTTTGATTTTCATTCAATTCAAAATTCATTGTAAAGTTTGGTTTATTATGGTTTATTGTTGATGTTTATTTTAAAATCGCACTAAATTAATAATATTGTCGCAAAATGGTTTTAGTTTATCTTCTCCGTTTAAAAAATCTAATGAAACCAGAAAATTAAATCCAACTACCTTTCCTCCGCATTTTTCGACGAGTGCTGCACAGGCTCCAGCTGAGCCACCTGTAGCCAACAAATCATCATGTATTAGAATTCTTTGTCCTTCGGAAATTGCATCTGTGTGCATTTCAATTGTGGCACGTCCATATTCTAATTCATACGCATAACTTACCTTCTTATACGGTAGTTTACCTTCTTTACGAATAAGTATGAATGGAACTCCCAAACGAATTGCTAATGGGTAACCGAAAAGAAAACCACGACTTTCGATTCCTGCAATCGCTTCAATATTTTTATCTTTATATAATTCTACCAAATGATTCAGAACATCATTGGAAAGAATTGGGTCCAACATAATAGTTGAAATATCTTTAAAAATTATTCCTTCTTTCGGGAAATTTGGTACGTCACGAATCGTACTTATTAAGCGTTGTTCTAATGTCATGTCACAAAGATAGATATGGTTTTATCTTTTCAAAGAATTCTTCATCAATTAATACAGATTCTTTGATTTCATCAATACTTTTGAAGGCAGTTTTTTGTGTTTTCATTTTTACAATTGAATTCGCTATATTCCAATTGAAATATGGATGTTGCTTAAGTTCTTCAGTAGTAGTATTATTCAAATGAATTTCTCGGATATCCTTCGGATTGATAAAAATGAATTCTTCAATAGCATTATATTTATCCAAATCCATTTTCCAAACTTCTAAAAGTTGTTCTTTTTTAACAAAACCACCAAGGCGATCTCTGTATTTTATGATATTCTTGGCGTAAAAAGAACCAACACCTGGAATTGATTCCAGCTCTTCTTGATTAGCAGTATTCACATTAACAATTATTTTTACTTTTTTCTCTGCTTGAAAAGTAGGTGATTTATTATTATCGAAAGTTTTCTTCGTGTAAAATGTTGAATCTTTTATAAGGTCAAATAACTGAGGAGGAATTACAAATATCTTTTGAAGTTGCTCATTAGAATAAATTCCACGTTGTGTAAATTTCAATACAATGGCTACTTGTTTTTGACTCAATCCTAAATTCAACCAATCGCGCTCAGTATATGTATTCGGATCAAATTTATGCGGTGGACGAGAAAATTTCTTTTTACTGAAACTACTTTTTTTGTAAAATTGTTTATTTTTCCTTTGGAATTGTTCTTCTTTAAGTATTTTAATATCCTCTGAAGAAATATCAAAAACTTCCCTTTGCGACAAAGCTTGTGTCACTCTTGGTATAAAAACTATTATGAGCGCGATTAAAATCACAATCAACACTCCATTTTTACTTCTTTTTGAAATATATAATGGGTTATCGGTTTTCATCATTTTACATAAAAAAAACAGGAATTTCTAATTAATCAATTCCTCAGAAGGTTGTTTCTTATTATTCGTTAAGTAATAAACAGGAATTCCGATTAAAACAATCACCAATCCAAATCCTGCACTTATTGGTTTATATATTAATAAATCAACACATATTGCTGTCGTAACAAGTATATATAATATAGGAATTATAGGATAACCAAATGCTTTATAAGGTCTTTCTGTCTCTGGTTCTTTTTTACGTAGGACAAAAATTCCTCCAATAGTTAAAATATAAAACAACAATGAGGCAAAAGTTGCATATTCTAATAATTCTCCATATTTGCCCGATAAACAAAGTACACCTGCCCAAACACATTGAATCCATAATGCACTTCCAGGTACTTTATTTTTATTTAATTTTTGAGCTTCTTTGAAAAATAGTCCGTCTTTTGACATAGCAGAAAACAATCTTGAACCTGCTAATATCAATCCATTGTTGCAACCAAAAGTTGAAATCATGATTAATACAGCCATTAAGCTAACCCCTAATCCGCCAAAAATAACGGACGCAGCTCCTGTTCCAACTCTATCATTACTTGCAAACATGATTCCTTGACCAATAGCATCTGTTGCTTCTGGATTCCCATGAATAGGTAAAAGAGCCAAATAAGCTAGATTGGCTAAAATATAGATTATTGTGACAATCAATGTTCCCAAGAATAAACTTCTAGGAATATTTTTCTTGGGGTCTTTTATCTCAGCTGCGATAAAGGTAACATTGTTCCATGCGTCCGATGAAAACAATGAATTGATAATTGTTGCTCCCATAGCACCTGCTAAAGCGAATCCAACTAAGGGGACAACAGTAATTATTCCAGAATCAGAAATAGTGGTTTTACTAGCACTCCACATATCAGTAAAATTTTGACTGATTGTATCCGTTTTTAATCCTATTGCCAATCCCAAAACGATTAATGCAAACAGAGCAAACAACTTTGCTGAAGTAAATATCAATTGAATAATTTTACCGTTTTGGATTCCTTTTGTGTTGATAAATGTCAAAAAAACTATACTTACAATTGCTAGAATTTGTCCATAATTTATTTGAAATGACTTTCCAACAGAAAGTACAACTATATCTAATTCAGGAAAAAAAACTGCTGCATATGTTGCGAAGGCAACGGCGACTGCTGCTATCACTCCAGTTTGAATAACTGTAAATACAGTCCAACCATATAAAAAAGACATCATTCGTCCATATGCTCGTTGAATATAAACATATTGGCCCCCTGCATTTGGCATCATACCTGCTAATTCACCATAACTCAATGCGGCAAAGACAGTAATTAAGCCTGTCAACAACCATAAGACCATCATCCATCCAGCTGAACCAATGTCTCGCATCATTAGTGTTGTCACAATAAAAATTCCGGAACCAATCATTGATCCTGCAACAATACTTGTTGCATCCAGTAAGCCGAGAGTTCGTTTTAGATTGTTATCCATAATAAAACAAAATACCTGATTCAAAGAAGCAGTAATATAAAATGTTAAGGTCGTTTAATCTTCTTTCGACTCTTCAATCGGTTCTTCATCATGATGCGTAATTGCAGCATCCAAGTTGTAGTGATTTAAATTACTTTTTCTACGACCGTATATGAAGTAAATTACAATTCCTATTGCCAACCAACTCAAAGAAAGTAATTGTGCTTCCAAACTAAGATACCACATCAAATAAATGTTGATTAGAATACCAGATACAGCAATCACAGGCAAAGCAGGAACTCTAAAAGATCTCGGTAAATCCGGTTGTTTTACTCTTAATACCCAAACAGCGATACAAACCATTAAGAAAGCGAATAACGTTCCAAAGCTAGTCATATCTGCCAATTTGTTGATAGGTGTAAATGCTGCAACTACAGCAATTAAAACTCCTAAGATGTATAAATTACGCTGTGGAGTACCTGTTTTTTTATTCATTTTAGAAAAAACTTGAGGTAGCAATCCATCTTTCGACATACCAAGGAAAATTCGAGATTGTCCCATAATCATTACCATTAATACAGAAATCAATCCAATTGTAGCAGCAGAAGTAATTATATAACTAGCCCATTTTTGGCCAGCAATATCAAATGCGTAAGCAACTGGTGCTTTAATCGCGTCTGGATATGCTCCTTTCGGATTAAAATCCTGATAATTCATCATTCCCGTTAAGACCAATGAGACAAGAATGTATAAAAAAGTACAGATTAACAGCGAAGCAACGATAGCAAAAGGAACATCTTTCTTAGGATTAATAGCTTCACCAGCTTGGGTTGATACAGCATCAAAACCTACGTATGCGAAGAAAATTGCAGCTGCTCCGGAAATTACACCTGTGATTCCATAAGCCTCCACTACACCATTATCACTTACAATTTTCTTAACATCTGGAATAAATGGTGACCAATTAGCCGTATTAATAAAGAATAAACCTGCAATGATTACAAACAATACAGCTGCAACTTTTAAAATAACGATGAAATTATTTGCTTTTGCAGCGCCTTTAGTTCCTCTAACGAGGATCCCAACTACCAATAATACAATAAAGAAAGCAGGCAAATTCATTGAAAAACCTGAACCAGTATAACTTGAGGGATCAGTTGTAAGCCAATCAGGGAGCACAATCCCAAACATTTTGAGGAATTTATTAAAGTACCCAGACCAGGAAACAGCAACAGTCATGGAACCCATTGCATATTCCAAAACAAGTCCCCAGCCGATAATCCAAGCTAAAATTTCTCCAATTGTACCATATGCATAAGCATAAGCAGAACCTTCTACAGGTAAAACCGAAGCAAATTCAGAATAACATAATGCAGCAAAAACACAAGCTATACCTGCAATAATGAAAGATAAAGATAATGCTGGACCTGCATGATAATAAGCACCAGTACCTGTTAATACGAAAATCCCACCTCCAATAATTGCACCAACACCAATTGCTGTTAAGCTCCATTTACCAAGAACGCGTTTTAATTCGCTTTTCTTCATGTCTGCTTCAAATGCGCTCATAGGTTTTTTACGCCATACACTTCCTGCCATTTTTTTTGTTTTTTTAATGAACGACGAATATACTATTTTTTATTTTAAATCAAATCAAGCGTTTCTTCCAAAGTTTTCGGAGCATAAGCAAGCATTTTTTTTGCTTTTCCGAGGTTAAACCCAGTTTTTGGTGGTCTTTTAGCTGGTTGATTTAAATCTTTGCTATTTGAGCGACTTAAATTTTCTGTTGAATACGAAAAATGATTCGCTATGCGATTTACAATTTCAAAAACCGACATTAATTCTGATCCAGAAATATGAAAAATGCCCGTTTTGTTAAGTTTACAAATTTCCAAGCATGCCCAAGCCAAATCAAAAGCCCAAGTTGGCGCACGAAATTGATCGTCAATAATTGAAAGTTTGTCCCCATTTGCTAGGGCATCTTTGGCCCAGCAAATAATATTTGATCTGGATAGGTAATTTCCTGTTCCGTATACAATTATCGTTCGAACAATTGACCAATTAGTATAACTATTCTCAATTAGAATCTTCTCGGCATTAACTTTCGATTTACCGTATATGCTCAATGGATTGACGTCATCCTCTTCTTTGTAATTTCCTTTTTCACCATCAAAAACGAAATCAGTTGAAAGCAGTTGAAAATGTGCTTCTACTGACTTCGCAGCATTGAAAAGATATTCAACAGCTTTGGTATTGACTATATTGCAATCCGCTTCGTTCTGCTCGCAGTAATCAACATTTGTTATTGCGGCTGTGTGAATCACATGGGTTGGTTTGAAAGTTGTGAAAATATGATTTATCTCTTTTACATTTGTTATATCCAATCCTAGATAATTTGATGACACACAATCTTGATTTCTGTTTTCGCCTAAAGATGTTGCAAGAAAAACAAAATTATTCTTCAAACAAAGAGCAACAATTTTCTGACCTAATAGTCCATTTGATCCTGTAATTAATATGCGCATTTAATTCTGATTTATTCCGAAAATAGCATTTAGTTTTTGAATTTGTTCGGCAGAACCTAAGACAAAAAGTTGTGATTTAGGCACTACTTCAATTTCAAAATCTGGGTTTATTATGTATTCGCCTTCTGGTGTTTTGAATCCAACAATTGTTACTCCTGTCAATCGTTTTGCTTCTAATTGCCCTATTGTTTTATTTTGAAATTCAATTGGTAATTCATTAAAAGCAATCGATTCTATATTAGTTCCACCGCTAAAACCTTGAACTTTAATTGCATCCATAAATTCAATAACATCTGGATTATTAATTAGGGATGCCATATGAGACCCTCCGATTGAATCAGGCATAATAACATGATTAGCACCAGCCATTTTTAATTTTGAGATTGCTGAGGGCAAAGTTGCTCTTGAGACAATTGTCAAATTCTTTTTAATTTCTCTAGCAGATAAAACAACATACACATTATCCGCATCTTTTGGTAAGCATGAAATGATTGCTTTAGCATTATTAATATTTGCGGATTCCAATATCCCTTGGTTTGTTGAATCTCCTTTGATAAATAAAAATTCATTAGTTGTTTCGTTTTCAATTGTTTTCTCATCATTTTCTACGACTACAAATGGAATCCCAAATTGCACTAAATCCAATGCAACTTGTTTTCCAACTCTACCAAATCCACAAATAATTACGTGATTTTCCATTATTTTCATTTTTTTCATGATTTTATATTCACGAAGGTTTGTTCTATATTCTCCGCCTACAATATAACTTGTAAGTGACGAAATTGTGTAAGCAAATATACCAAAACACGAAATCAGTAAAAAGGCAGTAAACATTTTTCCTTCTACTGATAATTCATGGACTTCACCAAAACCTACAGTTGACATAGTGATAATTGTCATATAAAATGAATCGAAAAAATTCCACTTTTCTATCAAAACATATCCCATTGTTCCGACTCCAATAATCAAACAAATGAGAATTAGAAAAAAATAAATCTTCTTGAAAAATTTATACTTAAAAATCATCTTAAAGCTCCCATATAGTTTTCTTGCGTTTCCGTTGTAACTTGAAGTAATGTTTGTGCTCTAAAATCCAAGCCATTGCAAGGTATAAAATTAGTGGTGATCCCATCGTAATAAATGACGCATATATAAATCCAAGACGCACTTTAGATATATTAATGCCCAATTTTCTAGCCCACCAAGCACATACGCCAAAAGAACGCATTTCAAAGAAAAAAATTATTTTTTGTATGGTTCTCATTTACTTAAAAGTTGTATTCCAATTTCACAAGATAAACATTTTTTTTTTGAACACAATTCATTTATCACTTCTAGCAGTGACTGCGATTCAGCTGCATTTCGTGGTACAATTTTATGTTTTATCCATTTATCCAAAGTTGCGTTTTGCTCAGCAGGCAATAAACGCAGTAATTCAATAGATTTTTCCACTAATAGTTCATCTTCGTTTTTTTGTCCGAACCAATATATGAATGGAACAAAACAGTTAATAATAAGTTGATGTTTAAAAGAACGTGAAAGTTGATTAAAGCGGCTTAAAAGAGAAGGTGTTTCCTCTTCAATTGTTAGTAATTTTAAAATGTATTGCAGTAAATTTTCAGTATCTAGATAAACGAAACTGACTTCAAAATCGAATTGTTGAATTATTTTCGCAAACTGTACAATTCTAATTTTCGGCGAATTTCCGGGTCTTGTGCCTGCAAATTTCCATGACTGTGGAGAAACAGATCCATTTATAAGTTGTTTTTGGCTTTGAATAATTCTTTTATACATCAAATGGTCTGATATTGAATCAGGATAAGATAATCCACTTGAAATCACAATTAAATCAGATTGATTTCTAATCTTTTTATTCTTTAATTCATGTAATGGTAGTCTATGCGTTAATTCTTCAAAAGGTAATTGATTTATTTTTGCACCCATAGCCTTAGCCATTAAAAAATAGAGGATTTGCTTAGGATCAGAGGAGCCTGCCTGCACGATAATATTGTTTGTCTTACGATTTAATCGATCAATCAAAGCCCTTTCTTGCAATGAGACAATTAGTATATCTGGTATTGAATATAAAAGTGAACCACAAAGAATGGTTTTTTTATTTTTTAAAAGAAGCTCAAATTTCTGATAATGTTCTTGTTGAATAACATTAATTAATTCAAGTGTAGGGATTTTTTCATTTTTTATAAATACATCCCCATTATTCTCTAAAACAACATGTAAAATAACGTTGTCATAAGCAGAATCATTTTGATGCTTGTGCGAATACCAATCTTTAGATTTTAGATGTAATTCGACATTTCCAAACCAGACCAAACCGTCAATTTCAATTTTTGCATTTAAAAAATCGGGGCCACTTTCATATGCATTATGCTCCCCATGAGAAATAACTTTAAACATTCTACCGTCAACCAATTCCATTTTATGAAACGGTAGTAGTTTGTATTTCCAAAGATAATGAAGGTATTTTTCTTGCATTTATATTAATTTACCTTCTTGAAGATACAAAAAAAGCGCTGATAAATATCAGCGCTTTTCAATTAAAAATCCTTTTATTATTAAGGGTATTTTACAAAAATCAACAATCCAGGATTCGCTGCCGGTGAAGTTGCTGGATCAAAATCCATTCTAAGTACTTTACCTTCTGTTCGACGATTCAACTGGTGCAATTGATCAAATAATTTTTTGTCGGAAGTTTTGAATTGATTAATATAAGCCTCGTTCAATAAGATTGTTTCAACACCATTCATGTCAGAAGGCTGAGATGAAATGTAAACACCTCCTTTTTTCCAAATTGTTCTAGGCTCAACTTCACCCTTTCCAACTGGAACAATTCTCCTTGGATCAACTCCTTTTTGTTCAATCAAGTACTTGTAACATGCTTTAGCACGATTTTCTGAAAGCTTTTGATTTCTTTCATTACTTCCTCGGGCATCCGTATGAGAACTTAATTCTAGAACCATTTCAGGATATTCTTGTAATAAGTTATATACAAATAATAGTGAATCTGGTGAATTGATAGTAGAATCAACTAACAACACCCATTTGTCTAATGGATAACGAACTTCAGGAAGACGAATTGGTTTCTTAGGCAATAATGCCATATCTATAATGAAGTTTTGATCATAATTCAAACCAACAGTTGTGAACTGCGCTCCTTTTTTATCTGGATGGTAACCTTCTTTTGAAATGTTAATTGTATAAGAAGTTACTTCATTCACATAACGCAATCCATCAGGTTTTTTATCCCAAAAAATAGAACCATCTTTTTTAGTAAAACCTTCCCAAGTTGAATTGTCTGAACCTTTAACAACAACGCGAACATCTGCAATTTTAATGGTCTTATCACCTAATTCACTTACAATAACTTTTAAATCAAAGATGTTTGGTGGCATTTCATAACTGTAGATATCTGGATTGAATTTTCCATCTGGATTTTTTCTTTCAGAAGTGAAATAACCTTTACGATCTGAATATTCATATAATGAATAATCATTGTTTTCAGAATTTATTGGGAACCCTAAGTTCTTTGCATTTTCCCATTTCATTTCTTCACCAACCTTCGCTGCTCGGTAGATATCTAAACCTCCTAAACCAGGCATTCCGTCTGTTGCAAAATACAAACTACCGTCCTTACCGAATGTAGGAAATAAATCATTTCCAGCTGTGTTTACTTCAGGCCCCATGTTTTTTGGAGCTGTCCATGAATCTGCTTTTCTATCGTAGGTAGTATACCATAAATCTCTTCCACCGAAACCGCCTACCATATCAGAGGCGAAAACTAAAAACTTCCCATCGTCAGAAACACAAGGATGTCCAACAGATACTGAATCAGCTGATTTTAAATTCAACTTTGTTGCTGGACCCCACTCGTCTTTTCCTTTCAATTCAGATGTCCAAATATCACAACCAAGATTTTGTTTTTTCAAGTTAGGACAACGCGTAAAAAACATTACTTTACCTCTTCCGTCAAATGTAACAGAACCTTCATGAGCTTCCGTATTTACATTTCCAGTAATATCAACTAATTTAGGTTCTCCCCAATTATCTTTTTTATCTTTTTCACTCATCCAAATGTCCATGTAATTTTCACATGAGATTGGATCAGTTGCATTTCCAGTACTTCCAGCTCTACTTGAAGCAAAATATAATTTTGATTCTTTTCTATCTGCAAACATTGGAGCCATGTCCATTTCTGCCTTATTAATGACTATTTGGTTCTCAACTTTATGACGTGTTCTATTTGCTACGAAACTTTTATTATCTCTGCATGATTTAATACCAACCTCAGCTCTTACGTCAGCAGGAACTAAATTTTTGTACGCTTCATATTGAACCATAGCTTTATCAAAGTTGCCCATCATTCTCAACATTTCACCATTATAATAGTGAACTTCAGGAACAACATCTTGATAATCTAACAATAATGCACGATCATACCACTCATTCGCTTCTCTAAATCTATCCGTAAAACGGTAACATTCAGCAGTTTTAAAAGCCATATCAGCTTTCATTTTTTTCGCTTGATTTCCTTTACGAGTCAATTTTGTATATGCTAAGCTGCATTTATCAGCTCCTTCACAATATTTCTCACTCATGAAGTATGTTTCTGCTTCTAGAACAAATTTGTTTTGAGCAAATGAAAGCCATGAAAGGCTAATAAAGACAAGTGGTAATACTAATTTGTAGTACATATAGTTTCTTTTTTTCAATTAGAATTGTAAGCACGAAGAAAATAAATTTTTATTAATTCTTAACTATAAAAACAAAGTAATTAATTAATAGGTTTTTTCAACGAAATGTAAAAATAAAAAAAGTTCTTGAAATAACAGCAAAAAAAGAGATAAGATGCTTGAAATCTTAACAATGAAACTATTTACAAGACTAAAATAGCACAATTAGTCAGACTCTGGAAGAGTATATGTTCGCCATTTTTGCAGTATAGCCTCAAATCCCGGAGATAATTCTGAATCAAACCTTAAATATTCTCCTGTAACAGGGTGTTCAAAACCGAGTGTTTTTGCATGCAAGGCTTGACCATCAATTAAATCGAAACAATTTTCTATGAATTTCTTGTATTTAGAAGAAGGGGTGCCTCTTACAATCGAATCTCCACCATATTCATTGTCATTAAAAAGTGGATGACCAATATGTTTCATATGCGCTCGGATTTGGTGAGTTCTGCCTGTTTCTAATTTACATTCAATCAATGTAACTAATCCAAATTGCTCTATTACTTTATAATGCGTTACAGAATGTTTACCATGATCACCATCAGGAAAAACAGTCATTACCTTTCTGTTTTTCAATGAGCGTCCAATATTCCCAATCACTGTTCCGTTTTCCTTTACATCACCCCAAACCAAAGCATGATAGCGTCGTTCAGTCGTGCGATCATAAAATTGCTTGGCTAATTTTGTCAATGCTAATTCAGTTTTAGCGACAACCATTAAACCAGTTGTATTTTTATCCAATCTATGCACCAAACCCGGTCTCCCGAAATAATCTTGAATCCGATAAGGTAAATTATCAAAATGAAAAACGAGTGCATTCACTAATGTTCCAGTGTAATTGCCATATCCTGGATGAACAACCATATTCGAAGGCTTGTGCACTACAACTAAAGAATCATCTTCAAATTCAATTGCGATAGGAATATCTTGAGGAATAAGTTCAATTTCTCTAACAGGGTAAGGCAAAACGATTGAAACCTCATCGTGCGGTTTTATCTTATAATTCTGCTTAACTTTTTCGCCATTAACGAGAACAGTTCCGTTCTTAGCGGCATTTTGAATTTTGTTTCGTGATGTATTAGGTAAACGATCAAGTAGGAATTTATCTATTCGAATTATTTCCTGTCCTGGATCCGATATAATTTTATAATGTTCAAAGAGTTCTTCTTCATCATTCTCAACCTCTTCTATTTCTTCATTCATTCGTTCTTGATAATTTTATAAACCTTATCAATCCCTTTTAATCGGAAAAAATAAACACCCGCTGGAAAATTAATTAAAGAAACGTTAGATTCTATTGTTTGAAGCAATAAAGTGCCCTGAATAGAATAAACTTCCACACCTTCAAATAACCCACTTTCTATTACAATGTTCACTTCATTAGCCGTTGGATTCGGATACAAATTAACGATTGGTTGGTTGCCTATTGTTTCAATTCCCAATTCGACATCCATTGCAGTTGAATAAATCGGTCTAATCATAACAGAACCTAATATTGATGACTGCGACCAGGATATACCATTATCAACACTATAATAGGTATTAGTTGAGTTGTCTAAATTTTTATCAAGACCTACGTTCAGACGAATAGCATCTAATTGTCTCCAACCTACAAAGTAGCTCAAGCCAACTGAGACCTTCAATGTGTCCTTGAAATAATATGTTTTAAATTCATTTCTACTTGATCCATATTCAGGTTGACGAGGAAAGAAAACATCATCTTCATACAAAACAGTTCCTGGTTGACCAGCATTATCACTCCAAACAGTCAATAAAAACAGTTTGTTTGAAACATCAACTACTGAAGGAACAAAATGAATATTCATACCAATAAGTGAATCTTCTTCATACGCATTGTATTTAATAGCAATACGAGATTGCGTTCCGGTTGGACCATATGCAGCTTCGGCGCTGCCGTCATCATAACTATAATAGTTAGAAAAATATTGAATACCGCTTGTTGAATCATTCAACGTATAATCATTTGCAGTAGTTGTTGGTGTTGTTGCAGTAGCTAATAAATCAAAAGTTTGGTGGTTTCCAAGTTTTGAAATATCGTAAACATAACCACCAGAAAGATCATGGTAAGAATAACTTGTGATTCCAGGTAGGTAATTAAAAGGTGCTACTCCACCTGCCAATGTTTGTCCATTCAACAAGTAGTTACCTTCAGGAAATCCGCCGTACGAAACTTCTATAAGACCATCTTCATTGTTTGCTTGAATAACAGCTCCATTATGCATTGTAATAGCAGCTGCATCATTCATTTTACCTGTTGAATTGTTTTTGAAATGATCCCAAGGCACTGATGTGTATGTTTTCAATAAACTTCCAATTGGATAAACAAACGCTAAATCTTTAAAAATGGTATCTTGATACCCTGATAATGCTCTTAAATGAACGTAATCAATATTAAAGATATCAAGCATTCCAGAAAGTGCTCCGTAATTTTTAAATCTAAACTGAAACCCCTTTTCAAAATAAAGTGGATCAGTTATAGGAATATGACCAACTTGAAAATCACCAACAGCCTGTCCAGAGGTACTCCAAATCCAATTCCATTGATCTAAATCCTTCGCGTAAAATTCTAAAACTAAAGAATCTGTTGTTTCTGGCACATCTCCAAAACCTTCCGCTTGAAACAAGAAACTAAAATAAACTGAATCAGCAACATTAACAGTAGATAAATCTAACGGTTTTGATGTTAAAAAATCGGCATAATTGGTGATAGTTGTTCCAATGGCATAAGGAAATCCATTTTCATTTAAACCATCAAAAGTAACTACTCCTAATGATGAAGGTTCAACAGCAAAACGATAATTATGATATGCTTGATCATCAAGCCAAAACGCATCACTGTTGTTTAAATATGCAAAAAATTGCGTTGCTGAATCTTGATAGAATTCAGGGCTAACAATCCAAATAGTATCCGATACGTCTGCTGTTCCCACAGTGTCATAAATGTAATAGGGTGGGTATAAATCTGTTGTAGCATAACTAACGGGGTAAGTTGCCAAACTACCAACTTTAAATTGAGTAGGACTAAAATTCACATCTGTATATGTGGATGTTAAAACGTCGTATGTTCTTCGAAATGTTGCTTGTCCAGAAAAATAAAGATTATTAGGGATTTGTATGGAAGTAACATTATCTATAATCCTATATTTCTTGTCACTCGTAACTCCTAAATCAGTAAAATCTGCATTGTATTGTTCAAAATGATTCTTAGTGAATTCGTCAAAAAACGGCAGGTTTAAGGTGTCAGATTTATAAATAAACGTACTGTCAAAAGTCCCTGGATTAGCTTTTTCTATTTTGTTAGATTTTTTATTTTTACCTTGTAAATCAGGATTCCCAGTTAATGGTCCTACTTCTTCACCTTGTGCAAAAAACACTATTGGACAACAAATTAAAATCAATGCTAGTATTTTTCCTTTCATTCAATTTTTATTAATAGAATTATGGATTTTGACCATCACCTGTAAAGTTCTTAGTTGCATAAACGGTTATAGTAGAGCCTGCTGGAATCTGTATTCCCTCAATATACTCTGGCGATTGGGATTCAATTCTTGATGCCAAAGAATCTTCATATGTCAGACAACCTTCACAAACAGGCAAGAAGCCAAATGATCCTAAGGTTGCTAAACGGTCTTTTGCTTCAAATATTGTTAAACCATATAAATTTGGAATATCAACAGGTTCTCCCTGACCGTTCTTTCCAACAATCAATACTATGGTAGATCCAATTGGGATTCGAGCACCTTCTCTAACACTTTTCCCTTTGTAACGTTGTTCTAGAACAGCGCCATTCGCCTCATTTGTTTCTTTAAATTGAATTATGTATTTCAACCCTCTATTTTCCAAAATACTTTCAGCAAATCGTTGCGATTTATCAACTAAGCTAGGCATTTCAACAAGCCGTGACTTTTTAGAAACACGAAATCGAATGATTCGACTTTCCTTGACATAAACTTGAGAAAACATAGTAGGATCTGGATCTTGATCGATAATTGTTCCTGATGGTTTTGAAGGGTCATAAATGGAATCGAGAACCTCATATTGCAAGCCTAATTCTTCCAAGGTAGCTTTGACATCATTTACATTTTTACCTATCATATTAGGCACAGAAATGCGCTGTCCGTGATTGGTATATGAATCCAAATAGAATACAGTAACACTTACTATAATTAGATAGGCAAGTAGCATTAATCCAAAATGTTTTAGAAAATGCTTACTCCAAATAAAGGTTCTGAGTTTTTTTAAAAATTCCATATATTGAAATCAAACACGCAAATATAAGCAATATGCCGTAAAAAAAATAAAAGTAAAACCAAACTATGCTTTTTTAGAAATTTGGAGACAATGCATGCGATTTGTAGAAGTCTTCAATGTATTTAAAAGCTTCATCTGCAGTATCAACCAATTTGAATAAATTCAAATCTACTTCTGCAATATTTTGTTCCATGTGCAACATTGATTCTTTCATCCATACAAGTAATCCTTGCCAATATTCAACACCAATTAGCACTACAGGCCTATGATTGATTTTTTTTGTTTGAATTAATGTTAATGCCTCAAATAATTCATCTAATGTCCCAAAACCGCCAGGTAATACGACAAATGCTTGAGCATATTTAACAAATATAACTTTTCGCACAAAAAAGTAATCAAATTCAATATTGTGTTCTTGATCTATATATGGGTTATGATTTTGCTCAAAAGGCAAATCGATATTCAATCCAACTGATTTACCCATCCCCAATTGAGCTCCTTTATTGGCAGCTTCCATTATTCCCGGTCCACCACCTGTAATAACACCATAACCAGCTTCAGCAAGTTTTTTTGCAATTTCAACACCAATTTGATAGTATTTATTGTCGGGCTTTGTGCGAGCAGAGCCAAAAATTGAAATACACGGACCTATTTTCGCCATTCTTTCATAGCCTTCAACAAATTCAGACATTATTTTAAATATTGCCCAACTATCGTTCACTCTTATATCATTCCAATCTTTTCTAATTTTATTCATCTTCTTTTTTTAATTGAAATCAAATTCTGCATTCATTTTAAATACTAATTTAATTTACAGATTAAAAGTAGTATATATTCTTATGAACGAAAGAAGCATTTTTTTATTTTTTCAACAGTAAGTCCGTAATAAATTAAGTTTTTAATTATCTTCGAAAACGATGACATTTCGCATATTAATCATACTCAGTTTTTTTGCTGCAAATACGCTCTTTGCTCAAGGCACTTTTTTTGATTCACCTGACTCACTCTTAAAAAAACGAATCATACCCGTTTCAATTGGAGCTGGAACAGTCTGGGCTGGAAGCATGGTTGGTCTTTCTCAAGTATGGTATAAAGATTATGACAAATCAAGTTTTCACACATTCAATGACGGTGCAAATTGGTTACAAATGGATAAAGCAGGGCATGTCTACACGAATTATCAAATAAGTCAATTTGCGGGTAATCTCTATAAATGGTCCGGAATGAAGTCAAATAATGCAGCAGTTATGGGAACTGGAATTGGGTTAGGGTTTCAAACTACTTTAGAGATTTTTGATGGTTATAGCTCTGGATGGGGATTTTCTTGGTATGACATGGCTTCAAATGCTCTTGGTGCAGGAATTTATCTTGGTCAAGAATTAGCATGGAAAGAGCAACGTTTTTTATTAAAATTCTCATATCATCCTACAGAATTTGCAGCTTTAAGACCAGAAGTTTTAGGCTCAAATTTGCAAGAAAGGTTTTTAAAAGATTATAACGGACAAACCTATTGGGTAAGTTTTAATCCTTTCTTGTTTTCTAAAAGCTCCTCTTTTCCAAAATGGATTTGTCTATCTTTTGGGTATAGTGTGAATGAAAAAATAGTTGGTGATCAAGAAACATACATTGATCCTATTAGTTTAATTTCATATTCTTCGCAAAGAGAATTCATCTTTTCCCTAGATATTGATTTTAGTAGAATCCCAGTTCAAAAAAAGTGGCTTAAAACAGTTTTGAAACAATTGAATTATCTAAAAATTCCATTCCCAGCTCTGATTATAGGAGACGGTAAACTAATTGGTGCTCCTATTTATTTTTAAAAAACCACAATGGCATATACAATTCACGACTTAGAAGATTATTTCAAACAATATAGACGTTCAATCCGAACTCCTAGAAAATTTTGGGGAGAAATCGCCGATAACTTTAGCTGGAATAAAAAATGGGATAACATTTTAGACTTCAATATGACTGAAGCTAAATTCTCTTGGTTTGAAGGAGCTAAATTGAATATAACAGAAAATGCAATTGATAGGCATTTAGTCAATAGAAGTAAAAAAACAGCTATTCTTTTCGAACCGAATGACCCAAATGAAGCGGCTCAACATATTTCGTACGAAGAATTACATAAACGTGTTTGCAAGATGGCCAATGTTTTAAAAGAGCAAGGAATAACCAAAGGTGATCGGGTTTGTATTTATTTACCCATGATTCCAGAATTAGCAATTTCTGTTTTGGCATGTGCACGAATTGGAGCAATCCATTCAGTAGTTTTTGCAGGATTTTCAGCAAGTGCAATTTCATCGAGAATTCTAGATTCAAAGTGTAAATTAGTTATTACAGCTGATGGAGGATTTAGAGGAAATAAAACAATTGATTTAAAAAGTATTGTTGATGAAGCTCTAGTAAAATGTATATGTGTTGAAAAGGTTTTACTTGTTAAGCGCACAAATACTTTTGTAAACATGTTGGAAAGTCGTGATTACTGGTTGGAACCCTTATTGGAAAATAGTTCGGTAAATAACACTCCAGAAATCATGGATGCTGAAGATCCTTTGTTTATTCTATACACTTCTGGATCAACTGGTAAACCAAAAGGAATGGTTCATACAACTGCCGGTTACATGGTTTATACTGGTTATACTTTTAAAAATGTTTTTCAATATCAAGAAGAAGATATTTTTTGGTGTACAGCCGATATTGGATGGATAACAGGTCATTCCTATATTCTTTATGGTGCATTGTTGAACGGTGCAACAACTGTTCTTTTTGAAGGAGTTCCATCTTATCCAGATTTCGGTAGGTTTTGGGAAATCATTGATAAACATAAGATTACACATTTATATACTGCACCAACAGCCATTCGATCTTTGGCTAAAGAAAATATCGAATGGGTGGAGAAATATTCTTTAAGTTCCTTAAAAATTTTAGGATCGGTTGGTGAACCAATCAATGAAGAAGCTTGGCATTGGTACGATAATCATGTTGGAAAGAAAAAATGTCCAATTGTAGATACTTGGTGGCAAACAGAAACTGGCGGAATACTAATTTCACCTTTAGCAGGAATTACACCTACGAAACCAACCTATGCCACA
>Ga0209190_1000435_pt1 | contig 30509 bp, 24 predicted proteins | sample M_140205_XF_Meta_FD_187315 | JGI IMG/M metagenome (GOLD analysis project Ga0209190, IMG submission 187315) | Freshwater microbial communities from Lake Montjoie, Canada to study carbon cycling - M_140205_XF_MetaG (SPAdes) (version 2) | ecosystem: Environmental > Aquatic > Freshwater > Lake...
TTTAAAGCAAGCACTTTACAATTAACTTGTTTTAAATAATTTGCTGGATCTATTGTAAAAAAATATCTGAACCAAGGAGTATTTATCTGTTTGGTAAAAGCATTGATGAAGGTATTCTGTTTACTTTTTTCCTGCAGACCGAGTTTTTTCAGTATCTCTGAATTCGTTTCTGTCAGCCAATTTTGAAAAAAAGCCTTACCAGTTTCGACAGCGGTACTTGAATCTGATTTATTAATTATTGTAGTGCAAAGATTTTTGTACATTTTTCCATATTCTATGGCAGCTTCTTCGTTAATATTATTTGCTTTAAGTAGTGCTATATTTTGTTCAGCCATTAGATCTATCGTTGGTATGCCAGGAGCGGCCAGCAGTATTAAAAAATTCACATCCTTTCTGCGAGCAGCAAGTGTATAGGCATTCAGGCCTCCTTCACTATGTCCGGCCAGACCTATTTTATTCGTATCAATAAAAGACAGTGTTTTTAAATAGTTCAGTGAAGCTTCTGCATCATCAGTAAAATCCGCTGAGGTTGCAGTTTCAAATTTGCCCGTTGATTTTCCAGTTCCTCGGTCATCAACCCTTAGTATTGCAAATCCTTTTTTTGTTAGATAATCAGCTATCACCCAAAAAGGTTTATGTCCCATAATTTCTTCATCTCTATTTTGAGGTCCACTGCCTGTAATCATCAGAATGGTAGGGTAGCGCTTGTTTGTAGCACCCTTAGGATAAGTAATAGTTCCTGAAAGTTGTAAAGCATTGTCTTTACCACCATAGGTTACATCTTGAATAGTATATTCAAAGGGAGGCTTTGGTGTTTGAGATTTATTTTTTCTTGTATCAGTAAAAACTCTTGTGAGTATAAGCGGCAATTTTATTCCTTGTCTGAATATCCCATCAATAATACTGTCATTAGTTAGATGCCCCTCAAAGTTAATTCTTGCTGATTTTATTATCACTTTCACGGAATCGCCATATATAAATGCGGTGTCGCTTTTAATACCATAAGCCCCTTGGTCTGGACTGTCCATCGTAGCCGATAGTTTTCCTGAGGAATCGGAAAAGTGAAAAACAATACTTAATCCATCGCCAACAGGTAGTTTACCTAGCCAATTTCCGGTTAAATTAATCTGAGCGGTTAATACAGTACTGAATAGTAAAAAAAATAATGAGAATTTGCTTTTCATTCCTCAAAAGTAACCACCAATCAGTTTGGAAGGCTAGAAAATTCAAAATAACTATTTTTGCCTTCCTTAATAAAAAGTCAAAAATTAATCAAGATGCAAAGAGGACCTGTTTCAGAATTTATCCAACATCATTATAGACATTTCAACGCAGCAGCTTTAATGGATGCTGCTAAGGGTTATGAGACCCATTTGGCCGAGGGCGGAAAAATGATGGTTACCCTGGCAGGTGCTATGAGTACTGCAGAGCTTGGCCTGAGTCTGGCAGAAATGATCCGTCAGGATAAGGTTGCCATCATAAGTTGTACGGGTGCCAATTTGGAAGAAGATATCATGAATCTTGTCGCCCATTCTCATTATAAGCGCGTACCTAATTACCGCGATTTGAGTCCTCAAGATGAATGGGATCTTTTGGAAAATCATTTCAATAGAGTTACCGATACCTGCATTCCCGAAGAAGAAGCTTTTCGTAGAATGCAAAAACATATTCATAAAATATGGAAAGATGCTGATGATAAAGGATCGCGTTATTTTCCTCATGAGTTCATGTATAAACTGTTGCTAAGCGGGGAGCTTGATCAGTATTTTGAAATAGATCCAAAGGACAGTTGGATGATGGCTGCAGCAAAGAAAAATATTCCTATTGTTGTTCCAGGATGGGAAGACAGTACCATGGGTAATATTTTTGCCTCTTATGTAATTAAGAATGAACTAAAGGCTTCTACCATGAAAAGTGGGATAGAATATATGGTGTGGCTGACCGAGTGGTATAGAAATAATTCTTCGGGTAAGGGTGTTGGGTTCTTTCAGATAGGCGGAGGGATTGCCGGAGATTTTCCTATTTGCGTTGTACCAATGATGTATCAGGATTTAGAGTGGCACGATGTTCCTTTCTGGAGTTATTTCTGTCAGATTTCTGATTCCACTACTTCATATGGATCTTATTCAGGCGCGGTACCTAATGAAAAAATTACTTGGGGTAAATTAGATATCCATACGCCTAAGTTTATCATAGAAAGTGATGCTACCATTGTAGCTCCTTTAATTTTTGCTTGGCTGCTGAAGTGGTAATAAATTTTATTGGAATAATTTTTTAAGATGAAAAAAGGAAGCACGCTTGTTATTATTTTTTTCTTTTTTGCTAGTGCTTTCGGGCAGCAGCTTCCTATTCCACGCAACATAAAGAATACATACGATAAAGGTACTCGCAGCACTGATGGAAAGCCAGGCAGCAACTATTGGCAGAATACTGCTGCCTATGATATCAGTATCAACTTTGATCCTGTTTCAAGGCTTGTAGAGGGAAGTGAGGATATAGTATTTAAAAATAATAGTACTGCAACATTAAATGAAATTCTTTTCAAACTATATCCGAATCTTTATAAGAAGGGTGCTGCAACAACCAAACAAATAAGCCCTGAAGATGCTTCCGAAGGAATGGAGATTAAAGAGATAATTGTTGATGGTCAGCTTCAGCCAACATCATCTTATCAAATAGATGGAACTAATATGAGTCTGGCTGCTAAGCTTGCTCCTGGTAAGTCAGTAACTCTTAAGATTAGTTTTTCTTATATACTTAACAAAGGTTCACATAATCGTACAGGAGCCATAGATAGTGGTGCTTACTTCATTGCCTACTTTTTTCCAAGGATAACTGTATATGATGATATTGACGGATGGAACCGCTATCCTTATATTGGTTCTTATGAGTTCTATAATGATTTTTGTGATTTTAAACTTTCAGTGAAATTGCCCGATGGGTATGTGATGTGGGGTACTGGCGATCATGTGAATAGAGATGAAATTTTTAATGAAAATATTTTGGATCGTATTCGTAAGGCTGAAAAAAATGATGGGTATGTTAATATAATTGAACCTAATGATCTTAATGGTAAAAATAGTGTTACCAAAGGCAGTCTTTATAATGTATGGAAATTTGAAGCAAAAAATATTTCTGATATAGCTTTTGCTGTTAGTAATCATTATGTATGGCAATCTACAAGTTTAATAGTGGATAGCCTCTCAAAAAGAAGAACAAGAGTTGATGCTGTTTTCAATACAGCCCATGATGATTATTATCATGTGGTTTCAGATGCAAGAAAAACTATTGAGGCCATGAGTTTCCGATTTCCTAAGTGGCCCTTTCCTTATAATCATGAAACTATTTTTGATGGACTTGACCAGATGGAATATCCAATGATGGCAAATGACAATCCTATAAAAGATAGGTCGGAGAGTATTGAGTTGTCTGATCATGAAATCTTTCATACCCTTTTTCCTTTTTATATGGGTATTAATGAAACCAAATATGGATGGATGGATGAAGGTTGGGCCACAATTGGTGAATGGCTTATTTCTCCTATGATTGACTCATCCATTGTTGATGAATATGGTATGTTGCGTTATGAAAAAACTGCAGGCAGCGAGGCTGATGGAGTCATCATGGATCTTACAACTAATCTTACAGGAGAGGGTTTCTTTTTAAATAGTTATCCTAAGCCTGCTCTTGGATATCTTTTTGTAAAAGATATGCTGGGAGATGAATTGTTTCATAAAGCGTTACATTATTATATGCTTAACTGGGGTGGTAAACATCCTATGCCACTTGATTTTTTTAATTGTATGAATACAGGCAGTGGCAAAAACATGAATTGGTTTTGGAAAAAATGGTTTTACGATACAGGATTTCCTGACTTAGCTATTGCGGATGTGCAAGCAGATGCTAAACAAAAAAAGATTGTTATTAATTCAATAGGTAGTAAGCCTGTGCCTATTGATCTTACTGTTACTTTTGAAAACGGCAGCATCCAGAAAATACATAAGACTATTGCTGTTTGGGAAAATGGTACAAAAGAAGTTGTGATTAGTTTTCCCTCCGAACAAAAAATAAGATCAGTATTGCTTGGCAGTACTTATACTCCTGATATTGATAAAAAAAATAATTACTTTGAGCGAAGATGATTTAACGCGTCATTGTAGGTATAGGAAGATCTCTCTTCATCAATTTATCTTTGTTTGCAACAGCCCAAGCGGTATGAAATATCATTTGAACTCGCTTTTGATAAAGCTCCCAGTTAATTTTATCAACAGTATCTGTTGGCTTGTGGTAATCGGCTTGCAACATTCCATCATAGAAAAATAATATTGGCACTCCCTTGCGTGCAAAGTTGTAGTGATCGCTTCTGAAGAATATACGGTTAGGGTCATTGGGATCATCAAATTTATAATCCAACACAAGCTGGGTATTTTTTTTATTCACTTCAATATTAAGCTCGCCCAATTCGCTGCTTATTTTATCATGCCCAATTACATAAATATAATTCAAGGTGTCATCCATTTTTCTTTCTGTATCAATGCGTCCTACCATATCTGTATTAAGGTCGGCAGAAGTTTTATCGAGTGGAAAAATAGGATGGTTGCTATAATATTCGCTACCCCATAATCCTTTTTCTTCTCCACTAACTGTAATAAATATAATAGAGCGGCGTGGTCCTTTTCCTGCTGCTTTTGCTTTTATAAAAGCTTCGGCCATTTGAAGTACAGCTACGGTTCCACTTCCATCATCGTCTGCGCCATAGTATATTTGACCATCATGCATACCGAGATGGTCGTAGTGTCCTGAGAGAACAATGCATTCGTCTTTTAAGTCTGTTCCTTCCAATATGCCAATTACATTTGATGCGAGTGTATTGTTTCTATCCTTTTTAAATTTTATAGTTGTTTCCATTTGCTTTGAAAACATCTGAGGGGCTGTAAAAGTTTTATATTTCTTAGCAGTGTTGATCAATAAATCGGCTTCTGCAGGGAATAAGTTTTTTAAAAAGCCATGGCTCAGCATTGCATAATTCAATTTTTTACTTTCAGTAGCTTCAGGAAAATAAAGATTTGTTTTTTTACTATTTTCAATAGCGCGTTCGGTAAATGAAGGCTGAATAGGGTTTATAATCAATGCGCCTATGGCTCCCAGTTGCCTAGCAAGTTCGAGCTTTTTACTAATGCCTGGATAGGTCCAGGAGCTGGCTTTTGTTGTTCCCGAAAGGATGTATTTACCATCTGCCTTAGGTTCTCCCTGAAAAAAAAGAACAATTTTTCCTTTTACATCAAGTCCTGCATAATCATCGTATTCAGTATCCTTAATACCATAACCTGCAAAAACTATAGTCCCCGAAGAAAAAATACCATTTTCATTTTGTGTAACAGATGTGATGAAGTCAGTTCCATAAATACCATTAATATTATTAATGGAAAGGCTGCTTGAAATCAAACTGTCCTTAAACAATGGGTAAGTTTGTTGGTATCCACCAAGTGATTTTGCTGTAGTAAGTCCTATCTCTTTCATTCTTGATTCAATATAAGCTGCAGCTTTACGTTGTCCTTCCGTTCCTGTTTCGCGGCCCTCCATATCAGGACCAGCAATAATGGTGAGATCTTTTTGAAGACCTTGCGTATTAATTGTTGATGCGAATCTTGCTGCAGGATCTGAAGATTGGGAAAAACAAAATAAGCAAGTAAGCAAAGAGAGGAAGAGAAGCGATATTTTTTTCATGAATTATTTTTTTACAGAATAATTGCAAGCAAGTATTAGCAGTCAATCTTTTTTACTCTATTAAGATGTCTTCCACCTTCAAAAGCAGTTTTAATAAACAGATCTATCATCTTTTTTGCTAGTTCGGAGTTTACAAAGCGTGCCGGAATACAAATGATGTTTGCGTCATTATGTTGCCTTGCTAGTGAAGCCAACTCTTCATTCCAACAAATAGCAGCTCTGATGCCTTTATGTTTATTAGCAGTAATAGCAACACCATTAGCGCTTCCACAAATTAAAACACCAAATGAGGCTTCTCCTGATTCTACAGCATTGGCTACAGGATGTGCATAATCAGGGTAATCAACAGACTCGGTCCCATAGGTGCCAAAATCTTTATACAGCATGCTTTTTTCTTTTAAAAATGAAATGAGTTTATTTTTAAATTCAAAACCTGCATGATCTGCGCCAAGGGCTATAGGTTTTGTTAGATCAAAAACATTCATGGTAAAAAATTAATGATGACAGTAATATTTTAAGTCAATATAAATATATCTATTGCACTTCGAAAGTAATTAACTCCATTCTTTTTTTGGCATATCACTATTTTTTTCCACGCGCTTACATATTACAATGCTAATTTCAAACAAAAGAGTAAGCGGAATGGCAACTATCAATTGGCTTGTCCAATCTGGTGATGGTGTGATTATAGCGGCAAGTATAAGAATGATTACATAGGCATACTTTCTATAATTCTGAAGAAAAGAAGCTGAGATAAGTCCAATCTTAGCAAGAATATAGGCTAGTACTGGCAATTCAAAAGCAAGCCCACAGCCAAGTATAATATTATTGAGTGTACTTATATAATCATCAAGAGTGGGGAGGTATTTATAAGCGCCTGTAGTTCCTAAGGTAAAATTGGCCAGAAAATTAAAAGTAAAAGGAGCCAGAATAAAATAACCAAAAGCGGCACCGCAGAAAAAACAAAGTGATACCCAAAAAATATTTCCGCGCGAATGCTTGATTTCTTTTTCGGAAAGGGCTGGTTTAATGAATTTCCAAAGCTCCCAGAAAATAAAGGGGAAGGCAAGAATGATACCGCCGATAAATCCAATAGACATGGCAGACATAAAAGGTCCGCTAATAGTATTGCCTTGTAGCTTAATATCAACGGGGGGCATGCATAAGGCCTCTCCAAGATTCAGCTTATGGCTGATATTACAAAGCCCAGTATAAGTAATAAAAGTAGAGTGGGCAGGTGCATAAATGATGTTGTCAAATACCCAGTCAATCTTTATGAAAATAACTATCGTGGCAATAAGCCACACTATGGTAGCCCTTACCAGGTGCCACCTGAGTGCTTCCAAATGATCAACAAAGCTCATTTCGCCTTCGCCATCATCTTTCCCTTTCCTTAGGGTTTTAAAAAAGCTCTTTCTGTTATTTGTGTTGTCAGCCAATATGCAATATTAAGGATGCAAAGGTAGCAGATGAGACACTTATGCCCTGAGGAATTTCATTAATAAATAAGCCCCTGTAGAAACAGGGGCCGGTTTACCAAAACTAACTGCTTATGAGAAAAATATCTAATCGCTTTGAATATAGATGTCAAATGAAGTGCCAAAGACAAGGTGGAAATGCAAAGAATTACTTAAAATTCTCCTGAAAAGAGAATTAGTTGAATACTAGAAAGGAAGCGATTCTAATTATTGCTGGGTAGTAAGCTTTTCGGCATTTTCTGCAAATTGCAGTGTGTCAATGAATTCCTGAATTTCACCATTAAGAATAGTATCAAGATTATAGACGGTAAGTCCTATTCGGTGATCAGTTACTCTTCCCTGAGGAAAATTATAGGTTCGGATTTTTGCACTTCTATCACCGGTACTTACAAGACTTTTACGTTGACGGGAAATTTCTTCTTCTTGTTTGCGTACTTGTTCGTCGTAAAGTCTGGTGCGAAGCATTTCCATTGCTTTTTCACGGTTGCCCAGCTGGCTTCTTTCTGTTTGACAAACTACCACCACGCCTGTAGGAATATGAGTAAGAAACACTTTCGTTTCAACTTTATTTACATTCTGTCCGCCTGCACCACCACTGCGTGCAGTTTCCATTTTTACATCACTATCTTTAAGTTCAAAGTCAACTTCATCAGCTTCAGGCATTACTGCCACTGTGGCAGCACTTGTATGCACTCGACCACTGCCTTCAGTATCAGGTACACGTTGCACACGATGTACTCCACTTTCAAATTTTAAAGTACCATACACATCATCTCCTACCACCTCCACCTGCACTTCTTTATATCCTCCTACTGTTCCTTCACTTTCACTAAGTATGGCCGTTTTCCAGCCACGCTTGTCGCAGTATTTAAGGTACATTCTCAATAAGTCGCCCGCAAATAAGGAGGCTTCATCGCCGCCAGTGCCAGCTCTTATTTCAAGAATGGCATTTTTTTCATCAAAAGGATCTTTAGGAATAAGCATATTGCGTAGCTCCTTTTCCATTGCTCCTTGTTTAACCTCCAACATAGGAAGTTCAAGCTTTGCCATTTCTCTCATTTCATCATCTTCGCCATTGAGCACTTCTTTACTGAATTCGATATTATCTAACAGTTTTACATAGCTGTTTCTAAGGTCAACTATCTTTTCTAGACTTCTGTATTCCTTACTCATAGCACTGAACTTCCTGTTGTCTTTTACAATTTCAGGGTTGGAGAGAGCAACGGCAAGGTTGTCGAATTTAGCTTTTATCGCATCCAGTTTATCTAACATACTGTAATTTTATCCAAGATCTTTGCAATCTGGGATCATTGATTCAGGGCGCAAAACTACTATATATCAACCAATCATTTTGATTAGAAAGCTAAAGGCCGATTTTATTTTTAACGGGCAGCAGATATTGGAGCCCGACAAGGTGCTACTTGTTGCGCCTGATGGCACTATAGAAAATATTGTTCACGAGTTAGAGGCGGGAGAGGATATTGAGTATTTCCCAGGCATGTTGTCGCCAGGTTTTATCAATTGTCACTGTCATCTCGATTTGAGCCATTTGAAGGGGATTATTCCTCCGGGAACAGGGCTGGTAGATTTTGTTCAGCAGGTGATAAAGCAAAGAGATGCATTTTCTTCTGATCAAAAAAATAAGGCCATGGCCAAAGCATTGGAGGAAATGATGTTGGAAGGGATAGTTGCCGTAGGCGATATATGTACAGGAAGTATTTCGATAAATATAAAAAAGGATTCGCCTATTAAGTGGAGGAATTTTATTGAGGTGTCAGGTTTTGTTGATGCAGTTGCTGATAAAAGAATCAGCGCAGCAGTAGAAATTCTAAATATTTATTTGAAAGAATTATCTAATCATCCCTCAGCAATTAGTCCGCACGCTCCTTATTCAGTGGCTACTTCTTTGATGAAGCGAATTAATGAAATGACTAAGGGGGATATCATTACAATTCATAATCAAGAATCGGCAGAAGAGGATAAATTCTTTTTCAATAAATCCGGAGATTTTCTTCAGCTGTATAAAAATCTTGGTATTGATATTTCACACTTCGATGCACCAGGTAAATCTGCTTTACAAAGTTGGCTTTCTTTTTTTAATCAGCAGCAGCAAATTATTTCGGTGCATAATACTTTTACAACAGCTAACGATATAGAGTACACGAAAATAAAAAGAAGTGAGGGTGTGAATGTATATCATTGTATTTGTATTGCAGCCAATATATATATTGAAAAAAGGTTGCCTCCGATTGATATGCTTATTAAAAATGGCGCTCAATTAGTGTTAGGAACCGATAGCTTAGCAAGTAATGAACATCTAAGTATTTTAGAAGAGATGAAATGCATTTCTAAAAATTTTCCTATTACTACTGAAACTTTATTGCAATGGGCTACCTCTAATGGAGCACGTGCATTGGGCATGGGTAAAGAGCTGGGCAGTTTTCTCAAAGGAATGAAGCCGGGCGTGCTGTTGCTGAAGGATGCAGATGAAAATAATATAACAAATGCAAGCGTAAAGAGATTGCTGTAAAAGAATTTCCTGCTGCTACGATAATAGCTCCATGAGAAAAGGGTAAGATCTTATTTTTCCAAAGTCTGCAATATGAAGGCTATAAAATTCCAGAAACTTTTCTAAAATATTTCCTGTATTTGTAATATTTGTAATATTGGAAGGGCCTGATATTAATAATTGTGCAATGGTTCTCGCATCACTATTAGAAAGAATATTTTCGTGACCAGGATGTTCTGTAGCAAATTTTCCTTCTATTAAATCTAAAAAAATATTTTCGTGTTGTAGTTCTTTTGTAGATGCATTTGTTATTCCAAATCCGAGGTGATGAGGAAGTTGTAAAGCGAAGTACAAAGGAATACAAGAAACTAAATTATTTTCTATTGTATCAAGTTGCTGTAGCGCATCAATACAAAAATCAAAAAGCGCTTCATTTGTTTCAGGATGTTTCAAACTTTTATAAAGCAGCTCCATCATAAAAAGTGCAATATTATTTTTTATGATGTCGGATGTTAATGAATGAAATATGATGCCACATGAGGATTCTTTTATCCGATGAATGCCCCTCGATTCGTGATGGTATACTTCAAGTTCAAGAAAAGAGGCAGGCAGAAAATGAGAAGCCTTTTCTTTATTTTTTTTCTCACTGCGTACTCCATTAACAATGTATGACTGGATGCCAAACTTTTCTGTAAAGATGGAAACAATAAGACTTGTTTCACCATATTTTACAGCACGCATTACGATGCCCTTTGTTTTGTGTATCATTTATTATTGCAAGTTATCGTGTTGACGGCTAAACAGAAAATACGATTATCTTGCAACTTATTTTTATTTATGTGGAAAAAATTAGGTGAATTTGTCATCAAGTACCGTGTGCTTTTGTTGGTATTCCTTTTTGCCGCTACCGGCATCATGGGATATTATGCCTCTCAGGTAAAACTGAGTTATGAATTTTCAAAAGCCATTCCCACCAATAATCCTAAATACCGCGATTATCTCTCTTTTCGATCAACCTTCGGTGATGATGGCAATCTGATGGTGATTGGTATTCAAACTAATGACATTTTTTCATTGAAAAATTTTACTGCTTACCGCATCTTAGAGCAGGATCTTAAAAAGATAAAGGGTGTTGAAGAGGTGATGGGATTGTCAAGCACGGTATCTCTTATACAGGACAGCACAGGAAATATGGTTCCCAAAAAAATATTTGACTCCATTATTACACCTGCCGGCTTAGATAGTTCTCGCATTGTTTTTGAAAGTCTTCCCTTCTATCATCATCTGATGGTGAACCCCAGTAACCATTCTTATATAATGGCCCTTAGAATTAATAAAGACATACTTACCTCGCCTGCTCGTACCAAAGTGATTGCACAAGTAACTGAAAATACAGAGCTGTTTGAAAGTAAAACAGGCATTGAGGCTAAGCTGAGCGGACTTCCATTGATTAGGACTATTGTTGCAGATAGAATAAAAGGGGAAATGAAACTTTTTCTTCTCGGATCACTGGTACTTAGTATTCTTACGCTGCTATTATTCTTTCGTTCTTTTAGTACCATGTTACTTTCTATTACAGTAGTAATCTTTGGAGTAATATGGACGCTTGGACTTATTGTATTGTGTGGTTACAAGATTACATTACTCACAGCTTTAATTCCTTCTCTTGTGGTAGTAATTGGAATACCCAATTGCATTTATTTTTTAAATAAATACCATAGTAATTATGTAGCAACAGGCAATAAGGTAGCATCAATTGTTGATATGGTTGGCAAAATGGGTGTGGTCACTTTATTCTGTAATATCAGTGCGGCTATTGGTTTTGCCGTATTTGCATTAACCAAAAGCGCAATACTTAAAGAGTTTGGTGTAGTTGCTGGACTTGGTATTATGACCATCTTTATTATTTCGTTGATACTACTTCCTGCAGTGCTCAGCTTTCTTCCTCCACCTCAAAAGGCCCAACTAAAATATCTCAACAACAGATGGATTACTTCTTTTCTTGTTCGTGCAGATCATTGGGTATTTAATCATAAAAAATATGTTATTGGAATAACGGTATTGGCTGTTATTATTTCTATTGGAGGCATCAGTCGTTTGAAAACTGTTGGCTTTATTGTAGATGATATTCCTAAAACAGATAAAATTTATACAGATCTCAAGTTTTTTGAAACAAACTTTAAGGGAGTAATGCCTTTAGAGATTGTTATTGATACTAAAAAACCAAATGGCCTCAGAAAGCCGGGTGTTTTTGAGCGGGTAGATACCTTATCGGATTTTATTTCACATTTACCCGAAACAAACAGACCCATGAGTCTTGCAGAAGGGTTTCGTTTTTTTTATCAGGGGTTTTCCGGAGGAGATTCGGCAGCGTATATTTTTCCTAATGAGAAAATCGTTGAGGAACTATTAAGAAAAATGAAAACAAAATCGGCTACAGGGGCAAGTGGTATTACCAAAATGCTCATGGCTTTTATGGATTCAAGCCACCAACGCACACGAATATCTGTAGGAATGCAGGATGTAGGAACTGAAAGGCTACCTCTTATTCTTGATACTATTCAAAAAAAGGCTGAAACACTTTTTGATACCAGCCGATATAAAGTAACCTTAACAGGTGCAAGTATTACTTTTCTTGAAGGAAGTCGCTTTATTATTAAGGGATTGAAAGAGAGCATATTATGGGCCTTTTTGCTGATAGCCTTGTGTATGCTTTATCTTTTTAAATCTTGGCGAATTTTGCTCTGCTCATTAATACCTAATATAATCCCTCTCCTAGTAACGGCAGGCATTATGGGTTGGGCAGGGGTGCCGCTGAAGCCTTCCACTGTGCTGGTTTTTAGTGTGGCCCTGGGCATTGCAGTAGATATTACTATTAGATTCTTGGTTAATTACCGTCAGCAATTGCCTAACTACCCCGATGTTCAAACTACTGTAAATGCCACAATTTATCAAACAGGATTAAGCATAATATATACATCATTGGTTCTCATAGCTGGATTTGTAATTTTTTGCCTGAGTAGCTTTGGGGGCACCTTTGCATTGGGTTGGCTTACCTCTATAACTTTGTTGGTTGCCACCCTTACTAATATCATATTATTACCTGTTTTAATATTAATGATAAGAAAATAATAGGGAGTCGTTTATCTGTTTTTTTTGAATGCAGCAATTATTGATATTTTTCTGCCTTAAAATAGGTTTTGTTAATGTTTTTTTAATATATATTTGCTGACTATTAAACCAAATAAGCATATGAGAAAAATTGTAATGACCTTAATGTTTGCATTTGGCTTGGTAATATGTGCTAAAGCACAAACTACTGTTTCAGGTAGAGTTACCGATGCTAATGGAAAACCAGTACCAAATGTTTCAGTTACAGTGAAGGGATCCAAAGTTGGTACCTCAACTGCTGCTGATGGAACTTACAGTCTGACTGCTCCTGCATCAGCAAAAATTATTGAATTTAGTTCTGTTGGTTTTGAATCACAGGCAGCAACTATTTCTTCTAAAAAATTCTCTCCTGTATTAAGATCTTCAGCAAAAGAAGGAGCTGAAGTAGTAATAACAGGTATCACAAAAGTGAAAAAATCTGAGTACACAGGGGCATCAACAAAGATTGATGAAAAACAAATAAAAGATAGGCCTGTTGGCTCATTTGATCAGATTTTGCAAGGTAGAGTTCCGGGTGTTTCTTTGTTGACATCAAGTGGTCAGCCTGGTACTTCTTCTACTGTTATTATTAGAGGTCAGGGTTCTGTGTTAGGAGGTACTGATCCTTTTTATGTAGTGGATGGAATTCCAGTTGAAGCTGGTGTTTTTCAGGGTTTAAATCCTAATGATTTTGCTTCCATCGACATTCTTAGAGATGCTGCAGCAACTTCTCTTTACGGATCTAGAGCTTCAGCTGGTGTAATTGTTATTACAACTAAGAAGGGTTCAATGGGAAGACTAAAGGTTGGCTATGGAGCACAGTTTGGTGTAAAATCTAAACCTGATTTTGCTTTTAAGCCTATGAATTCTACTCAATTACTTCAAGCTCAAGAAGATTATGGAAAAATAATTGGCGCTCCTGCTGATTTAGATAATCTGCCAGGATATTATTATTCTCCTTTTAATCCTAGATACGCTTCTCTTTCACCTGCAGCTCAAGCTTCATATGATCAAATTTTAGATTCTTTGAAGAATACAAATACAAATTGGCAAAATGAATTTTTCCGCCCGGCTAATTTTAGTAACCATCAAATAACACTTTCTGGTGGTGCAGGAAAAACAAGAGTTTATAGTAGTTTGGGGCTTTACAATGAAGAAGGAATTACTCTTAGAACTGATATGAAAAGAGTAACATTAATGAATAATTTTGATTATGTTGATGACAAGGTTACGTATTCTGTTTTTTCTAATTTTGGCTTTACTAGAAGGAGTTATCAGCAAAGTAGTGATTTTAATACTAGTAATCCTTTCGCTAGTTCAGTTCTTACTCCATCTTATTTTCCTGTTAGAAATTCAGATGGAAGTTATGCAACTGGAGGCGAAAACACTCTTATTCAATCGGCCCCAAACAATCTCGAACAAACAGAGCTGGATCGCAATTACAACAATCAAATAAAAGCAACAATAGGGATAACTGTAGGCTATAAAATAACCAATAATATTTCTGCTGGGGTTACTACAGGCGTTGATTTTCGAGAAACCCAGTCATCTAGATTTGGAAATCCCCTTGCTCATGTTAGACAAATAAGTACCTCGCCTACATACAACGCAGGATCTCAATCAGAGTCTTTAAACAGATTTTTTACTGCTAACGTGCGTCCTACGATAGGTTATAAAAAAGTAATTAATACTAAGCATGACCTTGATGTAAATGTATATGGAGAATATATAAGGGAGAAATCAAAAAATATTGGATTTACCGGGTATGGAACAAATCCAAAAACACCTAATACCCCTGCTGCAATTACTCAAGGTGACGCTGTTAACGAGTTATTCGCTGTAGTAAGTGGTGGTAAATCAGAAAATTCATTATTAGGAGGGTTGTTAACTGCAAAATATACTTACAACAAGAAATATTCATTCTCTGGATCTTTCCGTAACGACTGGTCGTCAAAACTTCCTCAGGCAACTCGCTCACAAAGCTTCTATTCGCTTGGTGGCGTTTGGGATGCTGGCAAAGAAGATTTCATCAGCAATATTAATTTTTTCAATAACCTAAGAGTTAAGTTGAGTTATGGTAGTTCTGGAAATGCAAATAATTTCCCAGGTGGAGATTATCCTTACCAAGCACCTTATGCTCAGGGTAATTATAATGGGAATAATACTATATATGCTACCGATCCTGGAAATCCTAATTTAAAATGGGAGAGAACATACTTGACAAATCTTGGAATAGATTTTGAGATGTTTAAAAGAAGAATTTATGGAGATATTAATATTTATGATAAAACTACCAAAGATCTCTTTGTACAGTTATCATTAAGTGCAACTGGAGGCTTCGGTTCAGGTTATCCTTTGGTAGTAAATGCTGGCACGCTTTCAAACAAGGGTATTGAATGGAATATTAATGCTGATGTTATACGTAACGAAAATCTTACTGTTACCTTATTTACTAATGGAGGATACAATAAAAATAATGTAAAAGATTTGGGAGGTGTTTCTTCATTTGAGCAAGGTACAGAGCTTATTAAAGTTGGTTTACCTCTAGGTAGTCACTATCAAGTAGGCTGGGCTGGTGTTGATGCTGCTAGTGGTCAGGAATTATATTATAATGCTAATGGGCAGGTTACCAATCAATATAATGCTTCTGATGCAGTGCAAAAATGGGGTACATGGGAAGCTCCTTGGAAAGGTGGTTTTGGGGGCAGTGTTAGCTACAAGGCTTTTGATTTAAGTGTATTATTTAGCTGGCAGAAGGGATCAACAAAAGTTGATAATATGCAATTTTTTCTCGAAAACCCCTCAGGTTTCCTTTCTCAAGGATTCAATCAATCATCTGATCTTCAATTTTGGCAACAACCTGGTGATGTAGTATCTTCTCCTAGTCCATTGTCCTCGGTGAATTTTTCTTCTAAATTTATTCACGATGCTTCTTTTCTTAGAATGAGAGATGTTAGACTTTCCTATAACTTTTCTAAAGCCACTCTCTTGAAAAGTAAGTTTCTTTCATCGGCCTCTCTATATATCGCCGCTCAAAATTTATTCATTTGGACCAAATGGAGGGGCTTGGATCCTGAAGCAGGTGCTGTTAATATTAATTTAAGCGAATTCCCTAACCCAAGAGCAATTACTGCAGGATTAGAGGTTAACTTTTAATACATTATAAACTTATAAATATGAAAAAAAATAATTTTATTTCATTTATTTTAGTCAGCTTAATTTTTATTCTTGCTGGATGCTCTAAGGAATTAGATCTTCAGCCCACTGACACTTTTAATGAAAATAATTCCTATCAAAATCTAGATGATATTGATAAAGGTTTGCAAGGCGCTTATGATCGTTATGGCGCTTATGCTAATGATATGTATGTAAGTGCTTTGCTATCTGATGAGGGTAAACTTGGTCCAGACAATGGTGGCGGAGGAGTACAAGCTTATAGATATCAATTCAGCTCAGATGCTACTTCTGGCGGAGATGTTGTAGCTGCTTGGGGAAGCTACTATTACTTGATTGATCAAGTAAATCGTGTATTAGCAAAATTACCTAATGTAACTGCAACTATTACTAACCCTGAAGCAAAAAGGGATATTTTTAAGGGTCAATTACTTGGCTTAAGAGCTTTAGGTCATTTTGGTTTGTTACAGGCTTATTGCAAAAAGTATGATCCTACTGATGTTTTAGGTGTTCCTGTTATGTTAGAATCTAATCCTTTGGCACAGCCAGCTAGAAATACTGTTGGTCAAGTAATGAATCAAATCCAGTCTGATATTACTGAAGCTAAAGCTTTACTTGCTAATGAGTTATTTTCTGATGTAACATTAAATAAGGCTAATATTCCTGCTTTTCAAGCTAGAATTGCTTTGTATATGGGCGATTATGATGCTGCTATTAATTATGCTTCTGCGGTAATAAGCTCAAATGTAAAGGTACTTGCAGGCCAGAGCAACTTCCCTGATATTTGGACTGATGATCCTGCTTCATATGAAGTTCTTTTCAGGGTAAAGTATACAACTTCTGGCATTTCTTCTTTGTGGACTGCTACTTCTGGTGATATTTATATTTCTCCTTCTACTAAATTATATGATAGTTATGGCAGTGGGGATATTAGGCTTTCTTCTTATTTTGCATTCAATGGGGATGGAGATATTTATATTAATAAATTTTATTCTGGTCAAAACACACGTGTTGTAGATATTAAACCTATAAGAATAGCTGAAATGTATTTGATAAGAGCCGAGTCATATGCTAAAAAAGCAAGTCCTGATTTAACTTTAGGAGGTGCTGATTTGAACAGATTGAGAAGTTATCGAATTGCTCCATATACAAATCAAACTTTTGCTACAGCTGATGTATTATTTCAGGGGGTAATGGATGAGAGGTTTAAAGAATTAGCTTTTGAAGGATTCAGATTTTTTGATTTGAAGAGAAATAATCTTCCAGTTGAAAGATTATTAAGCGATGCTTCTACAGAGTGGCAAACTTTACCTTCAACATCCTATAGATTTGTATTGCCTATTCCAAGAGATGAGCTTAATGCAAACCCTAACATGGTTCAAAATGCTGGTTATTAAGAATTATTTAATTTAAAAAAATATATCATGAAACTTAAACAATTTCTCTCTTTCATAGGTTTGGCACTTTTTGTAATCTCCATTGAGAGTTGCGACAAGACTGCTCCTTATGACGTTGCTACCGCTCCAGCTTTAGCGCATTTTCTTGGTTCAACAAATAGGGTTTACATTCTTTCTTCTTCTCAAACATCGGCTTCGGTTGTTAAAGTAGGAACAACAGATGTTGCTAGTGTAGATCGTAATGTTGCCTATACAATTACTTCGCCTTCAGGCGCAGTAATTGGTACTAATTATACAGTTAATAATGCTGGTGGTAATAATGGTACTATAACATTCCCTGCAGGAAACACTATCGAAAATTTACAAATTCAGGGTATATATACTTCTGGATATGCTACCGGAAGAATTGATACATTAATAATAACTTTATCTACTCCTGGAATGAATGTGGGTTTTAATAGTGTTCTTACAATGATTATTAAAGATTGCAAAGAGAATAATATTCTTAATATTAATGATTTACTTGGCCAATTTACAACTACTGATCCTTATTTTGGTACTTATATCACGGAAGTATCATCAGTTGCTATAACATCACAGACTTCTGCTAGAATAAAAATTAAAAACTTATGTAATGCCCAGCCTTCAGATGTGGGTCCTTGGGGAGCAGTCATTTGTGATCTTGATTGGTCTAATCCAGCTCAAAAAACGGCCACTATTCTCGAAGGTGCAGTTCCTAATAGTGATGCTTCTTATGTTTTTGGCTCTAATTATACTGGTTATCCTGTTGCTATTGTTCAGGGTGGAAGTAATGGTACTTGGAGTTATTGTAATCAGAGTATTCGTCTTGTAGTGAATCTTGGAGCTTGGGATAATGCTACCTCATCTCCTTTAGGCTACGATCCAACAGATTTAGATATAACATTAGAGAGATAATGTGAATTTTACTGAAATAAGTTGACAATTAATAAAAAAGTCCCGGCTACCACAGGTAGCCGGGACTTTTTTATTAATTCATTGATTGGTTTGCCTGTTCTCATTTGCATTGGTGAGTATCCTCATGCACGAAGGAAGGAGGTGTTGTTTTTTTGGTTCGTGAATACACGAACCTATGCAGTTGGGTTGGCTTGCTGTGTTCTCACTTTATCGAATTGGTGCGTGTCCTCACGCACCAAGGACGAGGTATACGGTTTTCGGTTCGTTAGGGCACGAACCTATGCAGTTGGGTTGACTTGGTGCGTGTCTCACGCACCAAGTCAATGGCTAGCTAGTCCTATCGACAGGCTTTATACTTTTCTTGTTACTAAAATTCAATTCTATTATCTAGACTAAAACTTCTTTTTACCTTCTATGCAGCACCAATATTATTTTGTGAAATGGTTCGATCCTATAGAAAATCACATACAGAAATTAGCAAGATATATTTTTATACAGCTTCTATTCGAAAATGGTTTCCTATTTTCATAAATGATTATGCAAAAGAAATTATAGTTTCTACACTTAAGTATCTTTCAGATAACAAAAAAATTACTGTATTTGCATTCGTCATAATGCCGACTCATATTCATTTGGTCTTTCGCCAGGAGGATATGAATGGGAAGGAACTTCCAATAGGCAGTTTTAATAAATTTACTGCATATCAATTATTATTAATACTTCCTGAGTCAATAAAACAGAAGCATTTTTCTGTAATTTCTAAACGTTCTCGTCATCAGATCTGGCAAAGAGACCCACTTGCTATTGAAATTTATAGTAGAAAAATTGCCATTCAGAAAATTAAGTATATCCATTTTAATCCTATTTCAAAGGGGTGGAAGCTTTCTAATGATGATTTGGATTATTATTATTCATCTGCTAGATTTTATGAAACTGGTAAGGATGATTTTGGTTTTTTAAATAATATTTTCATTGAATTTGATGGGTAGGAGTTGGTTGTATGCATAGGTTCGTGAGGACACGAACCTATGCAGGTTGGTGTGACTTGGTGCGTGTCCACACGCACCAAGGAAGAACTTGGATGTATGTTTCGGTTTGTGAGACACGAACCTATGCAGTTTTCGAGTGCCTCGATGCTAATTGACTTGGTGTGTGTCCTCACGCACCAAGGAAGAACTTGGATGTATGTTTCGGTTTGTGAAGACACGAACCTATGAAGTTTTTGGGTGACTTATTACTTGTTCCTCACACACCGGTATTTTATATTCTTTTCTAGAAAGTTGGTCTCACAGATTAATAACTATCGCTTCTTAAATATTTCAGCTAGTTTTTCTTCAAGCAAATCTCCTCTGAGTTCAACTGCTATTATTTTCCCCTGCGGATCTAGCAGCACATTATAGGGGATAGCATTGAATTGATATAATGAAACAATATTACTTTCCCAACCTTTTAATTCGCTCACTTGATTCCAGGTAAGATTATCTTCTTGAATAGCTTTTACCCAAGCATCTTTCCTGTCATCAAGAGAAACACCTAGTACTGTGAAATTCTTGTCCTTATATTTATTATATACACTTACTACATTAGAATTTTCTCCGCGGCATGGGCCACACCAACTTGCCCAAAAATCAACTAAAATATACTTGCCCCTATAACTGCTTAGGGAAATAGGGGTACCATTTACGTCGTTAAGTATAAAATCAGGGGCCTGACTGCCGATAGATAAACCATTAGCTGATTCAGGTTTATTTTGAGCTTCAATCATTTTATTGATTTGGTCTGCCATTGCTGACACACCAGTATGTTTTGGGAATCTTTTTTTTAATCCGTCAACTGTAATTTTTAGGGATGCTGGTTCTATGCCTGTAGAAAAACCCAAGGCAAACATACTTACAACTGGGTCTGGTATTGTGTCAGCTGCTCTCAAAATATAAGATCCAAAGCTTGTAGCCTGCTGCTCAAGTTTTGCAGACTCAATAATCAACAGGCTGTCACTGCCTCCAACTTTAAGGCCTTCTACTCGGTTACTAGTCTCCATAATTATTCTTTGTCTGCTGTCAAGCTCTTTGAGAAGACTGGCTAATCTACTATTTGCGGTACCTGAAAAAGTATGCCCAGTAATTTCATTTTTATTGATATCGGCATTAAAAATAATGTCGGGTTGATCGTTAATAAAAAAGTATACTCTTTCATTTTTTTCAAGTCTTAAATGAAAAAGTCCTTCCTCGGTAGCTTTACCAGAAACAATAAATTTTCCATTTTTAATTATTCCAGTATCAAGTACTTCAGGTGCCTGGTTTGTAAAGAATATCTGATCAAGATATATAGCCTGATCTGGAATATTTTTTATCTCTCCTTTTAAATTGAAATCCCATTGTTCTTTTTTGTCTTTACAAGATACTAGAGTACTCAAAATGGCTATTGAAATAATCAGCGTAAATCTCATTTATTATTTTTTAATTGAGAATGATGTTGAGCTTTATGAACTTATCAAAGATTTAACCTTTTCAATAACTTCTTTAAACTTTGAAGTGTCCTGTCCACCGGCTGTAGCCATTGTTTTCTGTCCACCCCCACCACCTTTGATTATTGTACTCAGGTGTTCCTTGATGATTATTGAAGCATCCATATTTTTAGAAGCAGCAACTGTATCGCTGATACTTAATGCTATAAAAGGCTTTCCTCCGATATTAGCACACAATACTACAAGATGATCATTGATATGATGTTTAAGATCAAAGCAAAGTTTTTTTAATGCATCAGGATTGCTCACTTCTACTATCTCGCCAATGAAAGAAATGTTATCAATGATTTCATCTTTTTGCAGAAGCTCATTTCTTATACCAACTAGTTGTCTGGCTTCTAGAGATTCAATATGTTTTGATAAAGAATTATTTTCTTTCAATAAGGCTTCAATTGATTTAAGTATATCTTTCGGATTTTTTAGGGCTTCTTTAATCTTGTCAATCAATAAAGATTGTTCGCTCAATATTGTCTCAGCTGCCTTTCCGCATACCGCTTCAATCCTTCTCACGCCGGCAGCTACTGCCGATTCTTGCTCAATTTTAAATAATCCTATTTCGCCAGTATGACCTACATGTATACCTCCGCATAGCTCGGTAGAATAATTTGGATCCATTATAACAACACGTACTATATCGGCATATTTTTCTCCGAATAATGCCATAGCCCCTAATCCAATAGCTTCCTCCTTCGGCATGCTTTTAATGATAACAGGAATATTCTCTCTTATTTTTTCATTTACTAATTTCTCAACTTGTTTTAATTCTTCATCACTCATTTTGGCAAAATGTGAAAAGTCGAAGCGCAGGCGCTCTTCATTTACTAAACTTCCCTTCTGGGCTACGTGATTACCCAGTACTTTTCTAAGTGCAGCATGCATGAGATGAGTAGCACTATGATGAAGTGATATTTCTTTTCTGCGTTGTGCATCCACTATTGCATGAATAGTTCCAGTAAGTTTTTCAGGAGAACCTTCAATGAAATGTATAATGAGTTCATTTTCCTTTTTTGTATCAATAACTTTTATCTTGGTGCCATTTGAAGAAAGATATCCTGTGTCACCAACCTGTCCTCCGCTTTCTGCATAAAAAGGAGTTTTAGCCAATACTAATTGATAGGATTCTTTTCCTTTGGACTTTACTTTTCGATAACGAAGTGCTTGGGTTTCTGTTTCTACCGAGTCGTATCCAACAAAAGATGCAGTATTGCCTTCATTTAACTTTACCCAGTCTTCAGTTTCAAGTGAAGTAGCAGCTCGGCTTCGGTCTTTCTGCTGTTGCATTTCCTTTTCAAAACCTGCTTCATCTAACGAAAATCCGTTTTCATTAGCAATGAGCCTAGTGAGGTCTAGGGGAAATCCATAGGTATCATATAATTCAAAAGCGGCAGGACCTTGTATAGTTTTATTTTTTGTTGACTGAGTAATAATCTCATCAATTTTTTTGAGTCCCTTATCTAATGTTCTAAGAAAAGCTTCTTCCTCCTCCTTAATTACCTTACTAACAAATTCTTCCTGTTTAATAAGTTCAGGAAAAACATTTTCAAATTGCAATGCCAATGTAGGTAACAGCTGAAATAATAAAGGCTGCTTGTAATCTAGGTACGAATAATAATATCTTACTGCTCTTCTCAGTATTCTGCGAATAACATAACCCGCGCCTGTATTAGAAGGAAGTTGGCCATCGGCAATGGTAAAACTGATAGCTCTTATATGATCAGCTAGTACTCTAAAAGCAATGCTTTCCTTATCAGTGCCTGCTTGATATTTTTTTCCAGATATTTTTTCTGTTAGCGCAATAGTGCCAGTAAAAATATCAGTATCATAATTACTTTGCTGTTGCTGGAGTACTCTTACTAATCTTTCAAATCCCATGCCCGTGTCCACATGACGTGCAGGAAGTAGTTCCAGATTGCCATCTTTTTTACGGTTGAATTGAATGAAAACATTGTTCCAGATCTCAATCATCTGAGGGTGGTCATTATTTACAAGCGAACTCCCTGCTACTTTTTTCTTTTCTTCTTCGCTTCTACAGTCGGCATGAATTTCGGTGCAAGGACCACAAGGACCCGTATCGCCCATCTCCCAAAAATTATCCTTTTTATTACCTCTAAGAATATGATCCTTTGCAACAAATTTGCTCCATTCATTTGCAGACTCCTCATCTGCAGGAATACCCTCTTTTTCATCGCCTTCAAAAACTGTTACATACAGATTCTCTTTGGGGATTTTAAAAATTTCGGTTAGCAATTCCCAGCTCCAGGCAATAGCTTCTGTCTTAAAATACCCCCCATTTTTACCTGAAGTATCGCCAAAACTCCAGTTTCCAAGCATTTCAAACATGGTATGGTGGTAGGTATCTACGCCTACTTCTTCCAAGTCATTATGCTTACCGCTCACCCTTAGACATTTCTGGGTGTCAGCCACGCGGGCAGATGGGGCTGTTTTATTGCCAAGAAAATAGTCCTTAAACTGGTTCATACCAGCATTGGTAAAAAGCAGGGTAGGGTCATTTTTAATAACTATAGGAGCCGAAGCAACAATTTCATGTTGTTTTGACTTGAAAAAATCAAGGAAAGCGCTTCTGATTTCTACTGCAGTTAATGTTTCCTTTCCTATTTTAGGGGTATTTTTATCCGTCTGTTGCATCATGATCAGCTTAGCGGGTGCTGTCTGTTTTATTGATTAACAATCTATATTTGTAGGCAATCTGCCTTTTGTAAAGGTAGAGTTTTTATGCATTAATAGGGTTACTTAGGCCAGAGACTGGTCGGTTTTTAGCTATAGAAAGGAATGAAAAAAGTAAAATATTTTTATAATACCCAAACGCTCCGTTACGAAAAGCTGATAACTCCGCTGCGTGTAAAAATGCTGCGGTTTTTTGGTATTCTTTCGGCCTTAGTGGTAAGTTCTGTCATTATTATCTATCTGTATAATCGTTTTTTTCCAAGGCCGGCTGATATTGTAGCAAATAAGCGGTTTGATTTATTGAATGAAAATTACAAAATCGTAAATGGCAAGGTAGAGGAGCTTCAGAACCAGATGGCAGCTTTAGAAAAACGGGATAATGATGTGTACAGGTCAATTTTTGAGGCTAATCCGCTTCCAGACAGCGCTCGGGCCCAATTTATAATAGAGAAAAAGCAGATTGAAAAACTTAAGGTGCTGGAAGATGATGAGCTAGGGGGCCGTATTGCTGAAACACTCAGTAACCTAGATGCGCGCATTGGCTATCAATTCAAAAGTTATGATGATATTGCCAAACTAATAAAAAATAAAGATGCCAAGCTGGCTTGTATTCCTGCTATACAACCCGTTAGTAACAAGCAGCTTACCCATATAGCCAGTGGCTTTGGAATGCGTATTGATCCAGTTTATGGCTCCCCTAAAATGCATAAAGGGCTCGACTTTACAGCACCTCAGGGCACCCCAATCTATGCTACGGGCGATGGAACTGTAAAGTTAGCAGGAAATGCTCCCGGTGGATTTGGCAACCATGTGGAAATTAACCATGGCTATGGCTATGTTACCCTTTATGGTCATATGGTACGTATAAAAGTAAGGGCTGGCCAGCGTGTAAAAAGAGGCCAGGTAATTGGTTGGGTAGGCAGTACCGGAAAGAGTACGGGCCCCCATTGTCATTATGAGGTACATATCAATAACCAAGAGGTAAATCCAGTATATTTCTTTTACAACGACCTGAATGCCGAACAATATGATAGGCTACTAAAAATTGCAGCTACAGGAAGTGCGAAAAGTTTTGATTAACTTTAGTTTACTTAACTTTAACCCATGGCATTAGAACAAATCAACTTCGACTTTGACGACAGCCAACAAGACGTTGCTGTTGCTCCTGCAGCAAAAAATATCCTAGCGGATAATCTTCCAATTACAGAAAAAAAATCTACGCGTGGCCGCATGAAGCTCAGTGACATGAAGGCAAGTGTGGAGCTTGTGCACATTCCGGAGGATGCTGTGCTTTTTGAAAAAAGCTATTACAGTATAGGTGCTGTTGCCGAGATGTTTCATGTAAATCAATCGCTGATTCGCTTTTGGGAAAATGAGTTTGATATCATTAAGCCCAAAAAAAATGCTAAAGGTGATAGATTGTTCAGACCTGAAGATATCAAAAACTTGCAACTCATTTATCATCTTTTGCGCGAAAAGAAATTTACAATTGATGGCGCAAAAGAGTTTTTAAAAAAAAATAAAAAGGCCGACGAGAGATTTGCTGTTAGTCAATCTCTAAAAAAATTAAAAGAATTTTTACTCGAGCTAAAGACTAATCTATAATCAAATGAGATTTGTCATTCTCCAGGTCATGATTTTTTTTATGACAAGCGTTGCTGTCGCCCAAACTCCCTATGCCACTATAAATGACCCTAAGCATCCCCAACAAAAAATACTTGTGGGCACAATTACTCAATACATTTTGCAAAATGATCCTTCATTTTCCTGGTACGGAATAAACTACAAGGGTTATAGCCCCTCTGCCCAATTATTAAATACCATAGAAGCATGTAAGGACAGTATTCAATATGTAGTATTTGCCGGAACCTGGTGCGAAGATTCTCAATTCATTATTCCAAGATTTTTTTCATTATTAGAAAAGAGCGGCGTTGCTGATAATCATGTTTCCTTTTTTGCTGTTGACCGCGATAAAAAAATCCCAGGTAACATAGCGTCTGCATTCAAGATCACTAATGTTCCTACAATTATTGCCATGAAAAGTGGTATTGAAATTGGAAGAGTAGTGGAGTATGGTAAAAATGGAAACTGGGATGAAGATCTCGGTAGATTAGTTAAATAATAGAGGGTGACTTTGGTGGTGTAAATCCTCCATCAGAAACAATTGTTACACTTGCTCCTGCAGCCATTTCAATACTCAGTTTCTCTATTAGTTCTGAAAAAGAAATATTTATTTCCTCTTTTTTTTGATTGAACATATCCATAGAAAATGCTGCAGTGAAATACTCAATTAGCAGCACTTTGCCTCCTTTATTAAATTCCGTGAAAAATACAGAATATCTTAATATATCTTCTTTGGCAGCAAGTATTTTTTTGATGTCAGCTATAAATGCCTCCAATTTAGATGATGGAGTAAGTATGCTTAACTCAAGTTTTATTTCGGCGCGCCTTTCAGATCTTTTACTCCAGTTGTCAACTTGACTATCAACCATTTGTTTATTTGGTACTGTTACAAGTGTTTTATCATTAGTTCGTATTCTTGTGCTTCTGAGGCCAATGTGCTCAATAGTACCCGTAATATTATTAACTTTTACAATTTCTCCTGTGAAAAAAGGTTCATCAAAGAAAATAATAAAAGAAGCTATTAGGTTTTCGATTGTTTCTTTTGCAGCTAATGCCAATGCTGCACCAATAATACTTAATCCAGTAAGTAGGTTACTCAAATTGCGATCAAAAACAAAGCCTAGGATAAATAAGGCACATCCAATTACTATAAACACCTTTAATAGGTCGCGAAAAAAAACAACAAGCTGGTCGTCCTTCATCTTATCAGTTAACTTTGCATTAATTTTAAGAGTATAAGCGATAAAGTTTACAAATTTTGTAATGAACCAGGAAATTGATATTATCACAATAGCAAGCGATAGCTTGTTCAGTATAGAGTGAAAAGGGGTATTATAAATTTTAAAATTCCATAGGATAGGGTAGTTGAGATTAGAGATAGATGCAATACCAATTAATATTGTAATTAACCAGCCCATAGGCCTCGCTATCATTTCAATAAATTGCTTCTTTTCCAGATTGCTCCATCTCTTTTTTGATAGATAATAAATAACAAGTGCCAAGGGGCTTGATAAAAATCTTCTGAAAATAAATATTAAAAGTATAACACCAGCTACTATGAGATAACTTAAGATTGTGTTATCGAGAATTATCCTATTAAGCTGGTCCATTTTTAACTGGTTGATAATGAATAAACGTAGATGCCCTTCTCTTTAATCAGATAAATTTTATTATTGATTACTTTTAAAAAGGAGTAGCCTTTGCTTTCTGCTGGTAATGCCTTCTTCTGACTTACTCCAGCTGAAAGATCAATGATAATTAAATCAGTTCCGGAAGTTCCGTACATGATGTTTTTATTAAATCCAGGAAATTTAATACCAGTAACAGGCATTTTATTTTTAAAGCTCCCGTAATAATCAAAAGAGTATAAACCCATATTTTCGTCATAAAGAAATACAGTGCCATTATTTTCTATTATGCTTTTAGGAGTGGGTACATCAGAAAATAGTATCCTCCAGTCTGTTGTTTCACTTATTATCGAGCCATCGTCATCTATTTTTTTAAGCTTAAAATCCTGCTCATCAAATAGCCAGATGTGGTTATCGTAGGAAGTAGCAATGGCATTCACTCTAAAAATATTCTTCTTTCTAAAGTTTATTGCATGTCGGAAGGTGAGCAGCCTGTCAAGGATAACAGTAGTAGCGTAAGGCTGGTAATATATCATAATCCTCATAGGGTTCGACACATCAAGCAGTGTTGGGTTGCCATATGATTTTACATCATTCCAGGTAGTAAGAAGATCTCCGGCCGAACTGAATTTCTTTAGTTGGTAATCTTCAGTACATGCATAAATATTACCTAGCATGTCGACATCCATTAATGTAAAGGATCCAGGGATAAATGAAATGTTATTTAAAAATATCTTTGAAGTATCCTTAATATTTTTTGCATCTTCCTGTCCGAGGCAGCAAATACTTATTATTAGAAAGATGTGTATAAAGAATAAAGATCTCAATACTAAAAAGTTTTATAGTATTTTAATTCAAATTCGATGTCATCAAAAACTCCATAACTATCATATTTGAGCCAGTCGCCTAGATTAATATATCTGCTGGATTCGGTTAATTTAAAATCTATTGCTAGATGACGATGGCCAAAAATAAAATAATCGTATTTTTTGGTTTTCAAAATCTCCTTGCAGTAAGCAATTAACCATTCTTTGTCTTCTCCTAGAAACTTTTCTTCTGATGTGCCTGTTTGAGCTCTACTCTTGCGGCTGAAGTAATCAGCTAAGCCAATCCCCCAAACGGGCGGTAAAATACCGAATAGCCATTGACTTAATCGGTTTCTGAATATTTTTTTGAGTCTTTTATAGCCTTTATCGCCTGGCCCTAGTCCGTCTCCATGGCCAATTAGAAATTTTTTTTCTCCAAATTCAAATGATGCAGGTTCAAAATATACTTTAATATTTAGTTCCTTTTGAAAATAATCCTTCATCCACATGTCGTGGTTACCTACAAAAAAATGGATAATGATACCGGCATCTGAAATTTCTGCAAGTTTGCCAAGAATTCTAACGTAACCTTTAGGTACTACCTTTTTATATTCAAACCAGAAATCAAAAAGATCGCCAAGAATAAAAAGTTCTGATGTATTATTTTTTATGCTGTCAAGGAATGCTACAATCCTCTTTTCGCGAATTAGGCTTGATGCAGCATCGGGAGCACCAAGGTGAAAGTCGGATAAGAAATATATGTTTCCTGCCTTCATTAATTTTACTTCGGTTTGTTTTTTTCTTGAAGATATTTTAGGATGTCGCCTATTTCAAGTGTAGGAAATCCTGATATACTTGAATTATACCAATATATCCATGCTGAAATAGGTTCCTTATCTTGATAGATTTTTGCAAGTTCTCTTTTGTACAATGGAGTTTCTCCAGTTTCCACATTTATTCCTTCATAATCATCAAGTTGCTCAAATACCCATTCAAACTGCGATTCATCCTTAAGTTCGTAAAGTTCTCCTGTAATAAAATATTCTCCTGCATCAGCAATGGCAACAGGGGAGTCGCCTCTATCGTAGAGCCTTCCTCTTACTACTGCCTCTCCAAGTAAATGAAAATAGCTGGTAATATAATCGTAAGCGGGATTTCTAAACCCACTTCTGAGAGAGCCATACACAAACAACTTATTAATTGAAAGATTCATAATTATTATTGATCAGTGTCTACCAGAAAACAAAATACTTCTTTTGGTCCGTGTACACCCGTTACTAATGTTTTTTCAATATCTGCTGTTCTGCTAGGCCCACTTGCAAACGTTATAAAAGAAGGTAGCCCACTTGGATATTTAGATTTAAGATAAGAAAATGCATCTTTAATATCGGGCATTACTTGATTAGAAAAGGCAATACATATATGTACTGGACAATAGGCGCTCGCAGCCCTTCCTCCATTCAGAGAACTTAGTACCATTGATCCCGTTCTTGCTACTAAACATTCGCAAGAAGTAACAGCAGCCTCACAGCTCGCCAGGTCTTCATAATGATGATAGTCGGTCGGAATGGTATGATTCATGCCGGGTGTTTCAAAAAATACATTTTTCCAATTGCGCGTTGTAAAAAGTTTTACAAGCTCAGCCTTAAGTTCAATAATATTAGAGCAAAATGCGAACTTTCCTCCAAGTACTGAGAATTGTTTTGCAAAAGAAATATCTTCATCATCGATGATGCCCTCAAATGGCGATTGTCCACCTTCGCTTTGAGGAAAAGGTAAAGGCACTGAGTGTGACAGTGCCTCCCTGATTTTTTTTAAAGTATTTTGTTTTGCTTTTAACCCTGACATTGTTAATTAAATGGAAGGTGGATTTTTTAATTCCTCAGGTAAAGACTCAGTTGGCTCTGGAGTTGCTGTTACCTCAGGTTCTATGTCTAGTAATTTCTTTTCTTCAAAAGGTCTCTTTCCAATCAGGCCCTCTACATCACTTTTAAAGAGTACTTCTTTTACTAGTAACTCCTTAGCAAGTTTTTCAACATCACTTCTTTTTTCTGTAAGTAGTTGTTTTGTTTTGATATATGCCGCATCAATTAGTTTGCGAACTTCTTCATCTATCATTTTGCCTGTTTCTTCACTATATGGTTTTGTGAAATAATTTTCCTGAGCTGGATCGTAAAAGCTAATATTTCCAACTTTTTCATTCATACCATATACAGTTACCATGCTATAGGCGATTTTTGTAATCTGCTGAAGATCATTGCTAGCGCCAGTGCTTATTTTTTGGAAGAAAATATCTTCAGCAGCCAACTTTTTCATTCATACCATATACAGTTACCATGCTATAGGCGATTTTTGTAATCTGCTGAAGATCATTGCTAGCGCCAGTGCTTATTTTTTGGAAGAAAATATCTTCAGCAGCTCTCCCACCTAAAGTCATACAAATTTGGTCAGTAAGCTGATCGATATTATATAAATACTGTTCTTTAGGAGTGTATTGTGCATAGCCAAGTGCCGCAGATCCTCGAGGAACAATAGTTACCTTCAAAAGAGGGTAAGCATGCTCTAGATACCATCCGCATATTGCGTGACCTGCTTCATGATAAGCAATAATTTCTTTTTCTTCAGGCGAAATAATTTTATTCTTTTTTTCCAGTCCGCCTATCACCCTGTCAATGGCATCCTGAAAATCACTCATGTCTACACTCTCTTTATTTTTTCTTGCAGCAATAAGCGCAGCTTCATTACATACATTAGCGATGTCAGCTCCAGCAAATCCTGGTGTTTGTTCGGCAAGTTTATGAATATCGAGTTTTTCGGAAATCTTTATAGGTAAAAGATGTACTTTAAATATAGCTTCTCTTCCTACTAGGTC
>Ga0209190_1000436_pt1 | contig 30506 bp, 33 predicted proteins | sample M_140205_XF_Meta_FD_187315 | JGI IMG/M metagenome (GOLD analysis project Ga0209190, IMG submission 187315) | Freshwater microbial communities from Lake Montjoie, Canada to study carbon cycling - M_140205_XF_MetaG (SPAdes) (version 2) | ecosystem: Environmental > Aquatic > Freshwater > Lake...
CATTGCGTGATGGCTTTACCGATGCCACCGAACGCGCAAAACACCTCTGGAAGTTCGCTTCCGTTCTCGCCTAACTGGCACCAATAGCCCTCTCGCGCACACATGTAGGTGTGCATCCTTACACTAGATTTCACAATTCAGCGTTCAAGCATGGCATATCGCTTAAACAAGCTGTAAACGCATTACGTTTTCCTCTCTACCACGGGGCACTAAGTGACCTCGCTATTGACAATAAATTTTTGATCATCGGTGTCGATGAAAGTGGAAAACTACTTGAACTTATCTATTTGCTTGATAAAGATGGAGTTGCACTCGTCATTCATGCCATGAAATGTCGACCGATTCATTTTCAACTTCTCCTGAAAGGAAATAAACCATGAAAATCATTCACGGCGGTATCACCTTGGAAAGTGGCAAAAGGATGTCGGCGCAGGAAGTTGACCAGCTTGCCGACGAACTCGCGACAAACGACTACGAATGGACAAGCTTGGACTCTTTTCCCACAGAAGCGCAATGTTCACGTACTCGCCTGCAGTCCTTCATTCACTTTCTTACGTTTCAATCACTAAGAAAACAAAAAAAGGTCTAGCCAACGCGCGCGAGAACTTGTTCTTGCGTTATGGCCCATTCATCGAGCAACGGCAAAACAACATCGCGTTGAGCTGGTGGCAATGTGAGCACAGCACGCGTAATGCCTTCCTCGAACAGATTCGATAATCCATCGGCTGTGGTATTTGCACCAAACACACTGATTTTCATTGTGTTGTAGTCGCGACCCGCACGCTCGCACGCCTCGCGCAACAACACCAAACGACTTGCCAGCGACGGGCGTGCAGAAATGGGTAGCCACCCATCGGCCCACTTTGCTACTTCTCCGAGAAGACGAGGACCTGTGCCGCCACCTAAGTGAATAGGTGGACCAGATGGCTGCGCTGGCTTTGGCCACTGCCATGTAGGTGCAATATTCACGAAGTCGCCGGAATAGCTGCCTACGTCATTGGCCCACAACTCACGCATGGCTTCCACTGTTTCGCGTGTTCGCTGCCAACGCTCAGGAAATGCAGTGCCGTGGCTGGCGAGTTCTTCTCGGTTCCAACCCACACCAACACCAATTTCCAAACGGCCTTTGCTGAGAAAATCTAATGACGAAATTTGCTTCGATGTCCAAATGGCATCGCGTTGAGCGGGCAACAGAACACTTGCACCCAAGCGAAGTTTTGTTGTGACCGCCGCTGCCATTGCAAGCACCACAAAAGCATCGTACAAGTGCGAATACTCTTCTGGCAACGGTTCACCAGTGAGGCTTCCTGGCCACGGTGTTTCACGGCTGATGGGAATGTTGCTGTGTTCAGGAACCCAAAAGCTTTCAAAGCCGCGTGCTTCAATTTCGCGCGCTAGTTCACTTGGTTCTATTGCAAAGTCGGCAGTCATCATGGTGATGCCGATTTTTGTTTTAGTCATTAACGAATGGCCTTACTTGTTTGAGGGAGATGAGCGAGTTCAATCTTCAACTCACGCTTGAGAATTTTTCCCGACATATTGCGCGGCAACGGTGTGGCGCTCACATGGAAATACCGTGGCAACTTGAAGTCGGCCAATTGTGCTTTACATCGCGCAAGAACATCTTCGGCTTTCACCTCTGCACCACCAGTGAACACCACTACGGCAGGAGCTTCTCCCCACTTTTCATGTGGCACACCAATGACTGCTACTTCAATGATTCCGGGCATACCAGCAAGCACACGTTCAATTTCTGCGGGGTACACATTGAGGCCGCCAGAAATGAGCATGTCTTTCTTGCGGTCGACGACGTAGAGGTAACCCTCTTCGTCAACACGACCAAGGTCTCCGGTGTGGAGCCAACCACCTCGTAGTGCGGCGATAGATGCTTCTGGGTTATTCCAATAGCCAGCCATCACGTGCGGGCCAGAAAGCAGAATTTCACCTACTTCGCCAACAGGAACTTCGTTGTCGTCGTCATCGGCAATTTTTAGACCACCATGAATAATGGGAATACCTGCAGAACCCACCTTGCGTAGTGCGTCAGCATTCGGTAATACCGTTCCAGCAGCAGACGATTCGGTAAGGCTAAACATTTGCAGCATAGGAATGCCGCGTGCCTGCACTGCTTTCAACAATGTTGGTGGCACTGGTGCCCCACCTGAACATGCGATGCGCCACGATGAAAGATTCGCAGTAGCAAAACGTGGGTGGTCAACTACTTGTTGGTGAATCACTGGCACCGCCATGAGTGCAGTTGCGCCCTCTTGTTCAAAGAGATCAAAAATGCGATCGGTATCGACCATTGGTTCAAGCAATAAAGTGCCACCCGACCAATAGGTGAACAAGCACAGTGCTAAACCGCCGGTAAATGCCAGTGGGAACGGCAAGATGAGTTTGTCTTTTGGTGTGAGTTCGAGAGCCTGAGCCCAGCTTTGTGATGCAGCATTAAATGAACCGTGCGTGAGCACCGCTCCTTTGGGGTCACCTGTAGTACCACTGGTGTAGCAAATAAAAGATGGTTCGGTATCAAGCGTTTCGGCAATGCCAACGCTTCCACCTTTCACAAACAACTGCCCTAAATCTTCCACGCGAATAACAGCACATCCGCCAAACACCTCAGATGTTGCAGCGCCTAATGCCTCGTTGGTAAACAGCAACTTGCAGCCGGCATCAGAAACTACGTAGGCAACTTCTGGTGCAGTGAAACGTGTATTAATAGGAACAATGACTGCGCCGATTTTCCAAGCGGCAACACTGATCTCAATCCACTCCAAACAATTGGTGAGCAACAAACCAATGCGGTCGCCGCGGCCAATGCCACGTTCAACAAGGCCTGCCGCTAACTCATTTGTGTGCACATCAAGGTCACGCCACGATGTGGCAACGCCCCCAAACTTGATTGCAATATCATTTGGCCGCCAACGCGCCCAATACTCGCCAATTTTTGCCAAGTTCATATGTGATTCCCCCACAAAAAGGTAGCCGTACGCTTCCACCCGTATCGTATTGGCATGACTTTGCCTACTTTTCTCACTGTTTCTGGCTCATTGCGTGCAGGAAGTTTCAATACCGCAATACTCGAGCACTTTGCCCAGTTCGCCAATGGCAAGGCCAACGTGACACACAGTCATTACTTGGGTGAGCTTCCCCTTTATAACCAAGATCTCGATAACGACACACCACCTGCAGTGGTTGCATCAGCCCGAGCAGAAATTGCGGCGACTGATTTTGTTGTGGTTGCTACTCCTGAATACAACTACGGCATCCCTGGCCCATTGAAGAACTGGTTTGACTGGATGAGCCGCCCATATGGGGCACATGTGTTTTTAGGAAAAAAAGTTTTTGTTATTGGTTCTGCACCTTCACCACGAGGTGGAAAGAACGCTGTGGAATATCTACGCCTCGGCTTTACTGCTATACAAGCAGTGGTTGTTGGCGACGAAGTATTACTACCGAATATTCATGAAACCTTGAATGCGGCAAAGTCGGGCGAAGACACAACACTCACCACCGTGTTTCAACACATATTGCAGAGCTGCCAGTAACACTCGCTAGGCGAGCACTACTACTTTGGTTCCCATTTCTACCCAGTTGAAAAGGAACTCTGCGTCACGCGCCGCCATGCGTATGCACCCGCCACTTTGAAATGTGCCGAGTTGTTCTTCGGTTTGCATCAGACCTTTTTTATTGCAGTGCCCACCTGTCCATGCGCACGTAGGAATTTCATGAAATGCAATGGTGTTCTTGCCATTCGGGCTAATAGCAAAGCGAGTTGACCACTTCATTTTAATTTCTGGAAAGAAAATACTTTGAGAGAATTCGCTCTTACTGAAAACATTGTACGTTTTCGGTTTTGGTACAAGTTTTTTCCCCGAGACAGGAACCGACAAAGCAACAGTGCCATCTTCTTCAATGATCCATACCCAGTTCGCCATGTTTCCGTAGACAATGCGTCTACCGGTACCCGACTTCTCTGGAACAGGCATTGGGTTCTCACGGGAATACACCACCACGGTGGTGGTGGTTGGCGCTGGAATAGTTGTGGTGGTTGTTTCAGGAATGGTTGTTGGCGGCACTGTTGTGGTTGTTGAAGCAACAGTTGTTGAAGTGGTGGACGGAGCAGAGGCACTACTCGACGATTCATCTAAAGCAGCGAAGACGACTCCACCAAAAATAACGATGGCAGCAACTGGGGCCAACCATTTCACGAGTGTCTGCGTCTTCACACATTTACAGTAGCAATGCCTGCGTACCCAAACTTGGAACTACTTCGGTAGGTAGACACTTTTTTTCATAGGTGCTTCACCATTGGCTACTACTACAAAACCATCTTCACTCAACTTAATGAGATGAGCATAAACACTTCTGCCTGCCGCTTTATGCAACTGCTGGTGCACATCGGCATAAAGAACTTCCACCATTTTCTTAATGGTGCTCACGCCTGCACGTACTTGTTCAAGCACTTGTGCCTCTCGCTCTTCACGATGCTCCAAATACGCCCGTAAAAAAGGTTGCGGGTCGGTAATGGGGTTTCCATGTGTTGGCCAGAGCACCTTGTCGTTGCGCGCCTGCAATTTACGCACCGAGGCAAAGTAGTCGCGCATGTCTCCATCGGGCGGAGTCACCACAGTGGTACTCCACCCCATAATGTGATCGCCAGTGAACAGAGCCTCTTCGGCATCGAGAGCGACACACAAATGATTTGATGTGTGGCCAGGAGTATGCACACCTGTTAACGACCAATTGCCCACCGTGAGAAACTTCTCACCATCTTTCACCAAGACATCGGGCACAAATGCGGTATCTACGTGCTCGCGTACATCAGTTTCAGTACCAGATGTGTCAACAACATCTTTTTCATCGTCGTCATCATCTGCAACGACTTCATAATGCGGATGTGGACCAAAGGCATAGGTAGGTGCGCCATAGGTTTCTTTCAACCACTGCGCGAGTGGAGAATGATCGCCATGGCAGTGTGTTGCCACAATGCCCACCACACGTTCACCACGTAATGCATCTTCTAATGCCGTTCGATGAGAGTCAAGAATGGGGCCTGGGTCAATAACAACAACATCACCATTGCCCACGATGTATGTGCCCGTACCACGATACGTAAATTTTGAGGGGTTATTGGCTATTACGCGCCGAATGAGTGGCGACACCTGCTCACATGAACCGTATTGCACATTCTCTAGCGCAGGCACAAAAGGAATGGGCATTACTTAATTACGATTCTTCTTTTCACGTCGCACACGTTCTTTTGGTGGCACAACATACGTAAGTGGACTCTCAATTACTTCGTGTCGAGTTCCCCATTCACCGGCAATCGCTTGAATCATTGCGGCCCCGGGCAACGCGAGTACCGCACCCACCGGCCCAAGTACTGCAGCACCAGCGATTGCAGAACCAAATGCGAGCGCAGGGTGAAGCTCCATGGTACGAGCGGTAATGCGCGGTGAAAAGAGGTAGTTCTCCACTTGCTGATAAATCACAATAAAGCCAACAACAAACAATGCTGATGCTGGATGATTCACAAAACTCAGTACCACAGGAAGAACACCTGCAACATACGTTCCTACTACGGGGAGGAACTGTGACACCACACCCACCCATAGCGCCATTGCAATGGGCGCTGGCGTTCCAATTGCCTGGAAGGCAATCCAGTGGAAAAAGCTCGATAGCAATGCCAATAGCGCACGCGAATACAAATATCCACCCGTTTTATTTACTGCAATTTCCCAACCTGCTAGTGCTCGACGTTGTCGATCGGGCGCTAAACGCGAACAAAGTGCTCGGCGCAGCTTTGGACCATCGGCAACGATGTAATAGGTGAAGAGCAAAACAGAAAATGCCTGTAAAAGCGCACCAAGAGCTTTTACCGACAATGTGACTACTTTGTCTTGTTGAGAGTTAATAAATTTCTGCACCGGCCCATTTGGGTCTGAAATTTTGTCATTGACTTCCTGCGGATCGATGTTGGCATTGAACGTGTCGTTAATAAATGAAACCGATTCATTCACATATTTCTCACTGTTTTGCAGGAGGTCTGCCATTTGGCTTGCAACGAGAGTTCCGAATAGTGCCAAGAAGGCAACTGCGATGACCACAACACTCATCACAATGCTGATTGTTGCCCGACCACGTTTCCATCCGCGTGCTTCAAGTTTGTTGACACCTGGCTCGATAGCAAAAGCCAGAAAAAGAGACACCAGCAACAAAATGAAGAGGTTTGTGAGGCGGTTGATGGAATGACGAGTTGCCACCATGACCAAAAACCCCGCCCAGAAAATAACGGCTGCTTGAACGAGCCACCGCGTGGAGCCCACCCGATTTTTTTCGGACTGCGGTATGTTTTCTTCACCTGGAGACGACATAAGTGAAGCGTACGCTGTCAAGATAAGCCCATGGCATCCATTGAGGTCACCGAATGCGTCGAATCAGTTCGCAAACTCATTGCAGACAATATTCGCGAGCGCGTGGTTGGCCCCGATAGCGCCTCAAAGGCTCAAGACCTCATGAGTGCCCCCGGCCCTCGTTGGTTCACCCCCGACCGGCCTATCTACCGCGTTCATGGCGATGCCTCAATGTTTATAGGTGGACTCAGGGCGGTTCTCTTTCAGTCGCTTCACCCGCTTGCCATGGCGGGCGTGGCTATTCATTCCGATTACAAGGCCGACCCATGGGGCCGCCTGCAGCGCACCGCCGATTTTTTGGCGTCCACCAGCTTTGGTACCGCCGAAGTAGCCCAAGCAGCGGTCAACCGCGTGCTTGCAGTTCACGAGCGTGTTACTGGAGTTGCCTCCGATGGTCGCCCGTACTCGGCAAATGACCCACACCTCTTGTTATGGGTGCATGTTGCCGAAGTCGACAGTTTCCTTGCCGCCTACCAACGTTACGGCGCAACGTCTCTCGACCAGAAAGATCGTGACGGCTACGTGGCCGACATGTCGGTTATTGCAAGCGCACTCGGTGTGCCAAACCCGCCGACAACTGAAGCCGAGTTGCGCAAACAACTTGCCGACTTCCGCAGTGAATTGAAATCTACAAAAGAAGCACGTGATGCTGCGCGGTATCTCATTATTCAACCGCCCCTTGAATTTCCAGCACGAGCTGCGTATTCGCTCATTGCCGCTGCTGCAGTATCGCTTCTTCCTGCATGGTCGCGCTTTCCATTGCGCCTTCCGTATCTTCCCCTCACGGAATTCGCTGTTGCTCAGCCATTAGGCGACGTAATTACGCGCACATTTCGCTGGGCAATTGATGGTGATTTAACTGCACCTACTACCGCATCGTAAAGAGCCTGCGCGTACGGGTCGGCGGCGGCAGTGTCTTCCGGATGCCATTGCACTGCGAGTAACCAACTTGTGTTGTGTTCTACAGCTTCGATGAAACCATCACTTGACCATGCAACTGCGGTGAGACCTTCGCCCAGTTCATCAATTGCTTGATGATGAAATGAAGCAACATCAATTTCATTTGCGCCAATAACTCTATGGACGTACGAGCTTTCATCAATACGCACGGAATGAACTGCGAACTCTTCACCATCGGGAAAATTAATTGGCTTGTGTTCAACGTCAGAGTCGTCGTCAATGTGCTGGTGCAAGGTTCCGCCCAATGCCACATTGACTAATTGAATGCCCCTGCACACTGCGAGAACCGGCTTTTCTAGCAACATTGCTGCATGCAATAACGCCATTTCGAAATGGTCTTGCAAAGTATTTACACCATAAGTACGCGGGTGCGGCTCATGGCCATACAACACGGGGTCAACATCGGGGCCACCCATGAGCAGCAATGCATCGCAGGTGCGCATTACTTCTTGTGCAGCATCACTTGTCAGTTCACGCGGCGTGATGACGACAGGTTCTCCACCCGCGCGAATAATTGCATCTAGATAACGTTGCCCAGCAAAGGTTGCTGCATCGCGAGAAACTTTTCCCGCACTTGCCGTGCGACCCGCAACTGCAACGAGCGGTGCCACGAATTAGTCGGCGACGGTAATAGTGACTGAGTTGATGACCACATCGGTTTTTGGACGATCGCCAGAACCCGTTGCAACTTTTTGCATTGCGTCAACAACTTCAAGACCTTTAACAACTTGACCAAACAATGCGTATGCAGGTGGCAAGCGGCAACCATCGGGGCCAGAGATAATGAAAAACTGTGAGCCGTTTGTGTTTGGCCCAGCGTTTGCCATTGCGAATGAACCCACTTGATACTGACCAGCCGATGGCAGTTCATCTTCAAATCGGTAACCGGGGCCACCGGTGCCGGTGCCTGTTGGGTCGCCACCTTGGCAAACAAAACCATTGATGATGCGGTGGAAAATAATGCCGTCGAAATAATGGTTCAATGCAAGAAACACAAAGCTGTTGACAGTCTTTGGAGACTTGATGGGGTCGAGGGCAATGACCATGGTTCCCATTGAGGTCTCCATGGTTGCGGTGTAACGCTTGGCGGGGTCAATGCCCATTTCGGGGTATGCCGCAAATTTTTGCTGCTGAGGGGCGGATCCGTCGAATGGGGGAAAAGCTGGTGCACTGGACATGTATCAACACTATCTGCCTCGGCGAGCCAAGTACTAACCTCAGAGCTATGGAAAATGAGTTTGCATCGTCAGCCCCAGAAATCAGCCTCGACGCTGTCGACCTCGACACCATTGAGCAAGATCTTGCCGATGTAGAAACAGCACTTGCCCGCCTTGAAGCTGGCACGTACTGGACCTGTGAAACAACAGGTCAAGAACTTCCGAGTGATCTTCTTGCAGCGCAACCAACCACGCGCAGCATTACGTCGCTTTAGTTATCGCGCAGCTTCGAGAGCAAGCGCAATATTTCGAGATAGAGCCACACGAGTGTGATGACCACGCCAAGCGCAGCAAACCACTCCATTTGTTTCGGGAGTCCCTCTTTTTCACCACGCTCAATAAAGTCGAAATCGAGCGCAAGGTTTGCTGCAGCTAAACCTGCAACAAAAATGCTGAATCCAATGCCAAGCAAGCTGGCGTCATTGAAAAACGTAATGTTTGCGCCAAGCAAGTTGAACAGAAATGACACGCCGTAAAAAATAAGTAAGCCCACCATGGCGCTCATTACAATGCGACGGAATTTGTCGTTCACGCGAATAATGCCCGTGCGATACATCACCAACATCGCAACAAAAACTCCGAGCGTTGCGCCAACTGCTTGCAGCACAATGCCGCTGTATTGAATGCTGTATGCGCGTGAAATAGCGCCCACCACAACACCTTGGGCAATGGCATACATCGGACCTAAAACGCGTGCGTACTGAGGACGAAAACTTGCACCTAAGGCACACACCAAACCCACAAGTACGCCCGCAATAATCCAAACCGGGAACTGCACTTGGCCGGCAACTGGCTCGCTCACCAGGCTCCAACCGAAAGTCGCTGCGCCCAACAAAATTGCCAAAAGCGTCAAAGTGGCTGTTGCTGCTCCGCTGGCGGTCATGGTGTCGCCCGCGGCTCGGGTTGTGACCCAGGGGCTTGATGGGCCATCGGAAAGTGGCACAATTACCTCTGTTTTTGGGCTTTTTGCGAGTCCGGCGTCGGCCTCTGAGGCTGCCCAGCCGCGCTGCGCTGCCTGCTTCATCGACTTTTCATTAAGGAGTGGATTCGCCATACAGGTCACGTTACAGAAATCGGGCGATTGTTGGTTGTCACGCCACATGGCGTCGGTATCGTAAGGCGGGTTCCCCGCTGGGGAACATTGGGCTGAGAGGGAGCATTCATGGCTAAGGACCGTGTCGACCGCGACGAGGAAGACCTTGTTCGGCTGTATCTCACCGACATTGGCCAATATGCCTTGCTCACTAAAGACGACGAAGTTCGTTTAGCCAAAGCCATCGAAGCTGGCAAAGAAGCGCAAGTTGAACTTGCCGAAACCGAAAAAACTCTCACGCCTACCAAAAAGCGCGACCTCAAGCGCGCAGCAAAAGAAGGCGAAACTGCCGAGCGCGCATTCGTGCAATCCAACCTGCGCCTCGTGGTGTCTATTGCAAAGAAGTACCAGGCATCGGGCTTACCGCTACTCGACCTCATTCAAGAGGGCAACCTCGGTTTGATGCATGCCGTTGAAAAATTCGACTGGCGCAAAGGTTTTAAATTCTCTACATACGCAACCTGGTGGATCCGTCAGGCCATCACTCGCGGTATCGCAAACACGGGTCGCACTATACGTCTTCCGGTTCATGCTGGCGACACACTTGCCCGTTTGCAAAAGGCTCGCTCACGACTCGAATTGAAATATGGTCGCCCCGCAACTTTGGCTGAACTTTCTAAAGAAGTAGAAATGCCAGAAGACAAAGTCACCGAGGCATTGCGTTTCGCTGCTGAACCATTGTCATTGTCTGAACCATTGCGCGAAGATGGCGATGCAGAACTTGGCGACGTGGTTGAAGACCGTTCGGCAGAGTCACCATTTGAAGTTGCAGCTACTGCATTGTTGCCAGAGGAAATTCAGCGACTCCTTGCACCACTCGACGAGCGTGAACGTGAAATTTTGAAATTACGTTTCGGTCTCGATCGTGGCGAGCCACGAACATTGGAAGAAGTGGGCGACCACTTCAACCTCACTCGTGAGCGCATTCGTCAAATTGAAGCTCGCGCCATGAGCAAGTTGCGTCACCCGTCTAGCGACACCGGTGCACGCGACCTACTTGCTGTTTAAGGTTCTTCACTTTCGCGAGGTACTGGTTGCGGCACGCGCAGTAAATCGTTCAGGCCGCGCCAAATAGCTACAGCCCCGATGCCGAGAGCAATGGGAAGAATGACTCGCAAATACCATACGTCTCCCATGCCAGGAACAAATCGGTGCGTCACTTGATTGCGATGAAGCCCAACAGCTACCACTAACGCAATTCCTGATGCCGTAGAAACCGCTGCAACAAACTCTTTGCCGCGCAAGACCATTGCCACTATTGCAAGAAGTAAACCAACGCAACCCAATGCAATGAGCGATGGTGTGGCACGCGCAATACTAGGCAGCGAGAAAAACTGCAGTATTCCTAGTGTTGTCACAGCAATGCTCGCAGCAACAAGATCAGCTTTGCCCCACCGCTTTCCCAACAGCAATGCAACGGCTGCTGCAGGAACGACAAGTAGCCACCACCATGAACCTGGTGCATCTTCAACGTACAAATTTCCCAGCACTGCAGTAGTGACGCCATCGACCTTCATGTCGATGAGCCAATCTTGCACTAAACCATCGGCGTCGATGACCGCAGGTTTTAATGGGCTCATCCAATGCACACGATGGTCATGCCATATTGCCTCCCCATTACTTGCTATTTGGCGCCACGTTGGTGCATCTGTGCTTACATACTCAGTGGGAACAGCGCCATCTGACCCATACCGTGTTTTATTGATGAATACGGTTGGCGACCATGAATTTTCAAATACTCGACCCTTTTTATCAATCAGTAAATATGGTTCTTCGTCATAACCAATGACTTCCGCGCTGTGCCCCGTTTGAACTTCCATTTTCACAAACGCGTCAACACCAACAATAGAAACATCAATTGCAGTGGTGGCCGGAGTTATTTCTAGAACAACACTGCGCGTGTTACCCGGCTGAGCAGGGTCGGCATGAGCGCTGATTGCAGGGCTGAAAAGCCAGAACCCCACAATGGCAAGAAGGAATAACTTCCACGATTGGCGGAGGTGGACGGGAATCGAACCCGCCAGACGAGGTTCACTCGTCTCAACCGCTTTGAAGGCGGCGGAGCCCACCAGGCGCACAGACACCTCCATAAGAAAAGAGTATCGGGTATTACAACTGAATGAGACTTTCTGAAAAGTAGTTGCCACAAAGTGCCCCTGAAATCACACATTGAAGTACCTCACCAATTTGAGGCCCAAACATGTGAAAGGAGCACCCATGATTGTGGTGTGTAGATCCCCAAAAGGTGGCAGCGGAACCACCATTACCAGTGCCGCACTTGCAATGATGCTCGCAGCACAACACCGTGGCGGAGGTTACATCGTCGACCTTGCAGGTGAACTCGCTCCAGCACTCGGCATTCCCGACCCGCCCGATACACATCCGGTCGATGTGAATGCTTCACTGAAATTACTTTCCTTTGCCCCTCGTGAGTTCCGCACAACCGTTGAACACAATTGGGAAGAAATTGCCAACCAACTTCTTGCCTACGACGCGCCGGTGGTCATTGATGCAGGAACTACAGAGCTGAATGAACATCTTGAGAAAATTGCGAATCGCACATTTCTCGTACTGCGTCCGTGCTACCTGGCGCTGCGTAAGGCCAGTAACAAAATGAGCCACGGGTACTTGCGCAGCGACGGCATCATTGTGCTTGAAGAGACCGGGCGAGCACTGACACCAACCGACATTTCCACCGTGTTAAAGACTCCAATTGTTGCGACCATCAAGGTTGACCCCAGTGTTTCACGAGCTGTCGATGCTGGCCTTTTAAGTAGCCGCATTCCTGCTGCGCTCAATGAAGGCCTCAGTGCACTTGTTGAAACGCTGTCGGTACCAGTCGCAAAAAAGCAAGGCCTCTAATGCAACACCGCAACCGCTCTGCACTGCCCCACTTTGCTGGACTACAAGATCTTGTTAACGATCCAGACGTCAAAGAGATCATTGTCAATAACAACACCGAGGTGTGGGCCGAACGTACAGCGGGTCTTGAACGTGCGGGTTCATTAGCACCAGGTGAAGCAGCCGCCCTTCTTGAACGTTTGCTTGCCCCTATTGGTCGACGTATCGACCTTTCTTCCCCTGTTGTCGATGCCCGACTCAGCGATGGGTCGCGACTTTGTGCTGCTATTCCACCTGTGAGCCCGTACGGACTCTGTCTCACCATTCGTCGATTCTCTACTGCTGCTCTTGGCATTTCCTCATTCGCCAACGGCCGTGTCACCGACCTCTTGCACTCGGTAGTGCATCAACGCCGCAACATTGTTATTGCTGGAGCTACATCTACTGGTAAAACAACATTGCTCAGCGCTCTCGCAAGTGAAGCGCCACCAAATGAGCGTCTTGTTGTATTGGAAGACACCAACGAACTTGCCGTCGCTCATCCTCATGTGGTCTATCTCGAATCTCGACCATCGTCAGCTGAAGGAATGACAGAAATTTCACTGTCGCATTTAGTGCGTCATGCATTGCGGCTACGACCAGACCGGCTCATTGTGGGTGAGGTGCGAGGCCCCGAAGCTTTCGACATGCTCCAAGCAATGAACACGGGGCATGCAGGTTCAATGTCTACTTGTCATGCAAATAGCGCTCACGATGCGCTATACCGGCTAGAAAGCATGGTGTTGCAAGCAACACCCAACTGGCCACTTCCCGCAGTTCGTTCATACATTGCATCGGCAATTGATGTTGTTGTATTCGTCGAACGATGCCCCCAAGGAAGCCGCCACGTTGCACAAATTGTAGAAATTGGCGACACCCTCACCACGCATGGCACCTACAGCACAAGTGTTCTTGCACATAGTTTGCACCCGAGCAACGGCGACCTCGCACTGGTTATGTAATGCAACTTTTGGCTTTCGTGCTTTACTTTTCCGCTTTTTACTTAGCTGTTGAGCACTATGCCTTCACACACTGGACCCGGCTGCGCATTATTCATGCAGTAATGCCCGCACAAAAACATCTACTTCTCGCACCATCGCATTCATATTTACCCAGGAAACTGCACCGAAAGAAACGGCCCTTTCCCCCAGCACTGGCAACTGCCGACTTTCTTGACACCATTGAAAGGTCTATTCACACCGGTCATTCACTTCGTGCTGCAGTCAATGATGCTCTTCATATTCTTCCCGCACACATGCAAGTGCACTTCCAAACTCTTGCATTACATTGTCGCATCGGAGCTCCACTTGAAGAAGTGCTCACAAATGCGCCGGCTAATGACACCCCAACCGATGTTGTCTTTGGTATTCAAGCCATCGTTGCCGCCAGCGCTGGCGGCGTTGGCACACGGTATGCACTAGAGCGCGCAAGTTGGGTGCTTCGCGAACGTCACTCGGTAAATGAAGAACGCCACCTTCAGTCGGCACAGGCATTGTTTTCTGCGCGCGTGTTGTCGTGGCTACCACTTGCCTTTGGCACAATGATGGTGGCTACGAACCCAAATGTAAGAGATGTTCTCTTCACCACCCCCGTTGGCTTTTTGTGCTGTGGTGTTGGCGCAACACTCAATTTCACGGGCCGTTGGTGGATGAAGAAATTATCTCACCAAAAAATAGATGCCAATACTTATGCCTTCATTGACTTCATCGACCTGCTCGTTGTGCTTTTAAAGAGTGGAAACAGTACGCACCGTAGTTTCCTTGCAATGTCACAATGGGCTCAGCCTGCAGTACGTAACGCAGTAGCCGACGTACTCACCACAAGTGAAACAAACACCCGATTCGTCGATGCGTTGCCACTTCTTATTTCCTACTTTGGCAATGGCGCTACGGGCGTTGTCAACGCACTTGCTGCATCAGAGCGCGATGGGCTTCCCCTTGCACCACTACTCGAACGACTTTCACATGAGGCACATTGTGAACGGCGACGCATTGCACAAGAAGACGCGGCAAAGCTTCCTGTTCGCATGGCCTTTCCTCTCGTGCTTTGTGTTCTACCTTCATTCGTCACTCTCTCTATCGTGCCCATTCTCATTGGGGCACTTTCATCGCTCACACTGAGCTAATTCACACAATGGAGGCACCATGATTTCTTATAGCAACTTCTACATCCAGCGTTTTGTTCAACACTTTTTTGGGCAACATCACGACGACGATGGCCAGGCAACCACCGAATATGCACTCATCCTTCTTGCTGCCGCGGTTATAGCCGTCCTTGTTATTACATGGGCTACTGCAGGGGGTGGCGCTGGCCGCATTGGAGAACTGTTCGACAATGTTTTCAATAAAATTGTGGACAAAGCCTCTGTTGATGTTGGGTAGCAAGAACGAAAAGGGTCAAGCAACTATTGAGTTTGCTCTAGCGCTTCCCTTGCTTGTTGTATTCGTCATGCTCATTGCCCAATTTGCCATTGTTGCTCGACAGCAACTTGCACTGTGGGAGGTGGCACGCAATGCAGCTCGCTACGCCTCGGTTTCGCCAAACCCGCAATTGGCTGCACAAGAAATTGCCGCACAAAATGGTTTTCCTGCATCGGCTGTTGTCGCAACCAACTCCGATGGCATTACCCAGGTTTCCATAACATTCAAGGAAAACACCTCGCTGCCGCTCCTCGGGCCTTTCATTCCATCTCTCACTTTGCGGGCACATGTTGCCATGCTCACCGAGCCGTAACGGAATACCGATATTGTCACTTCATGCAACTACACGTAGAGGCCATCTTGAACGAAGGAGTGGCAGTACTTCGTCTGAGCGGTGAGGTCACTTTGTCTACCCTGCCTCATCTCAGTGACATGTTGAATAAGGCCACACAAGACCACCCCAACACACCTTTCGTCGTCAACGTCAACGACCTCACCATGCTCGACGATCCCGGTATCGGAATTCTGATGGGTTTTGCTGGCAAATTGCGTACCAGCAATATTTCCTGCGTTGTGGTCTGCTCCCAAGCCGGTATTCGTTCACGGCTTGCGACCACCGGGTTCGACCTCGCAGTCAGCGTTATTGACGACACCAATAGTAAATATTGATAAAGAATGCACCCGCAGTAGCACTAGGTATGTATTGGGTCTGAGTACCGTAATCACTATGGCTTCACCGCAAAAATCTGGAACAAATCAGGTTTCGTCACATGTGCTCATTGCTGAAGATGACCCAGCGGTACGTTCTGCTGTTCAACGCGTTCTCGAGCTAGAGGGTTATCGAGTGAGCATGGTGAACGACGGCGCTGCAGCGCTTGCTTTCATTACCAAAACGCCGCCCGACGTTGTTGTTATGGATGTCATGATGCCTTTTGCCGACGGTATGACAGTGTGTCGTGAAGTACGTACGCGGGGCATTCGTGTTCCTATTTTGCTCCTCACTGCCAAGCACGAAGTGAACGACCGTGTAGCCGGGCTCGATGCTGGCGCCGATGACTATTTGGTGAAGCCATTTTCCATTGATGAACTTCTGGCACGTGTGCGTGCACTTCTGCGACGCCGCGAACCAGCAGGTGCAAATACGGTGCTGCGCGTTGGCGATCTCTCTCTTGATACTGCACGACGTGAAGTGCTTCGCGGTGAGCGCCCACTCAGTTTAACGAAAACGGAATTCGATCTTTTAGAGGCGCTCATGTTGCGTACGGGTCTTGTTGTCACGCGTGAACAGTTATACGAGGAAATTTGGGGCTTCGATTTTGAAACTGGCTCTAAGTCTCTTGATGTTTACATTGGCTACCTGCGACGCAAAACCGAAGAAGGTGGCGAGTCGCGAGTGGTGTACACCATTCGCGGTGTTGGTTACACGGTGAAGGCTTAATAATGAGTTTGCGTTCACGTCTTGCCATTGCTACCGGCGGCATTGCATTTGTGGCCGTAGGCACTCTTGCGGCTGGTGCATACATTATTGCGAGTCATGAATTGCGCTCACAGGTTGATGCGTCGCTTTCGGCACGCGCAAGCACCATTGTGCGCGAAATTAACCGCAGCTTTGAACAACCACGCTTTCCAGGCCGCCAGTCGTCACCACTTGGGCCCACACTTTTGCAACCAGAGTTTGATGCCATCACTCAAGTCATTGGCTTCAATGGCAGTATTTTGGCAAGTCTTGGCCCATCTGAATTAGTAGTGCATACAGATGAACTCGAGCTTGCGCAAAGTGCAACCGATGGTTTGAGCTTGTTGTACAACACCAATGTTCAGGGCAGTTCGTATCGAGTACTCACGGTGTCGCTACCTAGTGGTGGTGCATTACAACTTGGCCGCGACATTACCGATATTGAAGATGCGCGTGCCGGAATGCGCACTTGGCTCATTGTGTTCGGTTTTGGCGGCATCGTCATGGCAGCCGCTGCCGGGTGGTTCATCGCTCGCCGCACAAGTAAACCTATTGAACAACTGTCGGCCTCAGCTGTAGAAATTGCTTCTACACAAGACACATCGCAACTCATTAACATTAAGGCAAGCGGTGAAGTAGCCGACTTAGTTTCTAGTTTTAATACGATGTTGCAGGCGCTGGGCAACTCAGTTGCTCAACAAAAGCAACTGGTACAAGATGCAAGTCATGAACTGCGCACTCCTCTTACGAGTCTGCGAGCTAACTCTGAACTACTCGAGCGCCCCGACTTGCCACTACATACTCGTGAAGAAATTATTCACGACATTCGCGCAGAGATAGATGAACTCACAGCACTATCGAGCGAGCTGTCTGCACTTGCCTCAGACCAACGCTCATCAGAAGACCCCGTTGAAATAGATATTGCTGATGTGGTTCAAGAAGTTGCAGAACGCGCACAACGACGCTCGGGTCGAATAGTTGAGCTGCACTACACATCTCCGGCACATGTACTGGTGCGCCCCACACAGTTCGATAGAGCACTTTCAAATCTCATCGACAATGCCATCAAGTTCAGCCCAGCGGGAAGCAAAATTGATGTCTTCATTAAGGGAACCCGCATTGAAGTACACGACTCGGGACCTGGTATTGCTCCCGAAGATCGCCGATTTGTTTTCAACCGTTTTTATCGTGCATCAGCAACACGAGCAATGCCAGGTTCTGGTTTAGGTCTCGCCATTGTGAAGCAGTTCGCCGACATTCACCAAGCAACTACGTTTGTTGGAGCCTCAGGTACCGGAGGCGCCATGGTGGGGTTAGATCTAGCCCCGACCGCCACCGGAAGCAACGGTACTCACACCGTCGGTACGAAATGATGGGTCGTACTTACGAAGTTCCGCACGTGAAATAATCATTTTGTGCACTTCGTCTGGCCCATCGGCCAAGCGCAGTGAGCGAATGTGCGCATACATACGTGCCAGTGGGAAGTCTTGGCTAATGCCACCCGCACCGTGTACTTGAATGGCTCGATCTATAATTTTGAGCGCCATAACTGGTGCCGCAACTTTGATTGCCGCAATTTCAGTACGTGCACCCTTGTTACCAACGGTGTCCATGAGCCAAGCGGTTTTCATGGTCAAGAGACGAATCATCTCAAGGTCAATACGAGCTTCAGCAATCCAGTCTTGAATGTTTGAGCGCTCTGCTACTCGCTTACCAAATGTGGTGCGGCTCAAAGAACGCTGACACAACATTTCCAGCGCCCGTTCTGCAGCACCAATGGTGCGCATGCAGTGGTGAATACGACCGGGTCCGAGGCGTGCCTGGCTAATCATGAAGCCATCACCTTCGTTAGCAATGAGGTTGCTCACAGGAACACGCACGTTTTCGAAAATTGTTTCGGCATGACCTTCTTGGTCGATATAGCCGAACACGGTGAGGTTGCGCTTCAAGGTAACGCCCGGTGTATCGATGGGCACCAAAATTTGACTCTGCTGTTGGTGCGGCGCCGCCTTGGGATCGGTCTTGCCCATCACAATAAGAATTTTTGTATTGGGGTGAAACGCATTTGAGGTCCACCACTTGCGACCATTCAATACATAGTGATCACCATCGCGCTCAATGCTCAGTGAAATGTTGGTGGCGTCACTTGAAGCAACGGCTGGTTCAGTCATAGCAAATGCCGAACGAATTTCACCTTCAAGCAGCGGGCGCAACCAGAGGTCTTGCTGTTCAGGCGTACCAAACATGGTGAGTACTTCCATGTTGCCCGTGTCGGGAGCATTGCAGTTACACGACTCAGAGGCCATGCTCGAACGACCAAGAATTTCTGCGAGCGGTGCGTACTCCGCGTTGGTTAAACCAGGACCCCACTCTTTATGTGGTTGGAAGAGGTTCCATAGTCCACGCTTACGAGCTTCCTTCTTCAGTTCCTCCATAATTGGCGGCTGTGCATGTGGATTACCCGCTTCACGCAACTGCTCTTCGTACAGTTCTTCATTGGGGTAGATCATCTCGTCCATAAAGGCGAGCAATTTTTCACGATATTCCAAGCAACGAGGTGTGAGTGCAAAATCCATGTCTCTACCGTACTGCTTAGCGATTGACGACTACGAAGGGAAACCTAAACCCACAGGCTCTTTGGGTATTTTCCTTTTTCAACAAGAGCCGCAATTGACCCCTGAACAATCTCTTTGTCCTCTTTATATGTCACGCCAAACCAGGTGGAGTTACTGCGCAGAACTTTGCACGTGACGTGTTTCTCATCAATCAGTTGGCCAACGGTCAGCGGAATGAAACACTCGCTTTTCAATTCATTTCCCGATGTGCGTAAAAACTCCTGAAAGACGCGGTCGAGGTGGTCGAACAAGCGCGGGGTGAACCCCCACATATTCATTGACACAGGTTCGTCGCCCGAGAGGTTCACAGTGCCGCCGTCAACTTGCGTGTAGACAGCACCATTTCCCTTGCGACTGAGGTTTGTCATTTCATCAATGTGGGTGAGTAATGCATTTTCATCGGTCGTGCATACTCCCCGCGCCACCGACCCGTGGTCGGACAAAGTGTTGCGCAAGGTAAAGCCCACCATTGAAAAAGTATTTGCAGATGGGTCAACACCAGATAGTTCCTTGTTCAATACGCCATATGACTCTTGGCCGTAAAAGTCATCGGCGTTAATGACTGCAAAGTTTTCCTTCACCACATCTGCTGCACACAGAATTGCATGCGTTGTGCCCCAAGGCTTTTCTCGACCAGCGGGAATACTCCAGCCGCTCGGCAATTTGTCGAGTGTTTGAAATGCATATTGCACATCTACAAGATGCTCAAACTTCGACGAGACATTGTTGCGAAAGTCGGCCTCAAAGTCTGGGCGAATTATGAATACAACTTTGCTAAACCCTGCTCGCAACGCATCAAATACCGAGTAGTCGAGAATGGTTTCACCCGTTGGACCCATGGGGTCAATTTGCTTCAGACCACCATAACGCGAACCCATACCAGCAGCTAACACAACAAGGATTTGGGGCATTCCTTAACGGTAGTACGTCATCTAGGACGTACGAGGTAATGACCCTTTATTGAGTTTTAGGTTTGCGAAAACCGCGCTTATCGCTTGCTTTCTCCCGCTCGCGTTGCTCGTCTTCCAATGCAACTTCTTCTGCAATGAGACGTTTCATGCTGTCGAGGCGTAATGGAGAAAGCGTGTGGCCGTTAATTGCGTTCTGCACAGCGCACTCTGGTTCGTCCTCGTGTTTGCAATCACGAAATCGACATTTCTCTGACAATGAGAACACATCGGCGAACGCCTTTTCAATACCATGACCACTTGTCCACAAACTCAATGCCCGCAAGCCAGGTGTATCAATAAGCCACCCGCCACTCGGAATTTCCACAAGATCTGCTGCAACCGTTGTGTGTCGCCCGCGTTGGTCGCCTTCGCGCACTTCGCCCACATTTTGCACTCGTGAACCTACAAGTGCATTCACCAGGGTCGACTTGCCCACTCCACTTGCTCCTAAGAGCACAATGGTTTCGTTATTGCTTGTGTACTGATGCAGAACTTCCAAAGTTTCTTGTTGGCGAGAACTCAACCCGTGCACAGCTACATCGGGAGCAACTTCGCGCACAACTTCGGTGAGCGTGGCAATTATTTCTGCATCAACAGCATCTGACTTGGTCAGGAGCACAACAGGAGTTGCCCCACTGTCGAAGGCCAAAATGAGTTCCCGCTCTAGTCGGCGTGGGTTCACCCCCGATGGTGCTGCATGCAACAAAAACACGGTGTCGATATTTGCCGCAACCACATGCGAGGTAGCTCGCGCACCTTCAAATGATGCCCGACGAATAATGGCCGACTTGCGCAACAACACTTCACTCACGCGCTCTTCATTTGTGTCAATGGTCACATAGTCACCCACAGCAACTTCTGCACCAATGTTTCGCACGCGCATTTCGCTGCCATCGTGCGCCAAAAGTGTGCTCCACCCTCGGTCGAGGCGCTTCACCCGCCACGCATGTGCGTTTTCTTCGTGCATTAGTACAAACGCTAATGCCTAATCCCATAACCTGTGACGAGTTCTTATTTGAAAGGCATCCCATGTTGAGTTCACTCGCCCGGTTTTGCGTGCGTCGTCGCCGCATTGTTGTATTCGCTATCTGGATTCCCCTCTTTTTCATAGTCGCTGCAGTTTCTGGCGCAATGAAAGGCAACTTCCGCACCGACTTTGTTTTGCCCAAGAGCGAGTCGCGTGAAGTGCAAGAACTTCTCGAAAAAGCGAACCCCAACAAAGCCGGCTTTTCGGCCACGGTGGTCTTTAAAAGCGATGCGGGCCTCAATGCACCAGGCCTGAAAGACGCGATGACATCGTTTCTCACACAAGTGGGCAGTATTGAAGGTGTTGACACGGTGAGCCCCTACGACAACCCACAGCAGGTGAGCCAATCGGGGAACATTGCCTTTGCTCGTTTAGATATCAGTAATAGAAGCCAGGCAGAAGGAATCACTTTTGCCGACAAGGTGCAAGAAATGGGCGACACCACTCTCACCAAGGTGACTGGTGTGCAGGTTGAATACGGCGGTGAAATTTTTGCCAAGTTCGCTATGCCTGAAAGTGAAGCCCTCGGTATTCTTGCCGCCATCGTTATTCTTGTTCTCGCTTTTGGCTCTGTGCTCGCCATGGGCTTGCCCATTGGTACTGCACTTCTCGGTTTAGGTATCGCCATCAGCACCGTCACCATTTTGAGTCATGCAACATTGATGCCCGACTTCACAACATCAATGGTCGCAATGGTGGGTCTTGGCGTAGGTATTGACTACGCGTTGTTCATTGTTACCCGATACCGCGAAGGTTTACAGGCGGGGATGTCTGTAGAGGACGCTGTAGTTGATGCAGTTAACACAAGCGGTCGAGCAGTTCTATTTGCTGGTGTCACCGTGATGATTTCACTACTCGGCTTGTACATCATGGGCCTCTCGTTTGTACGCGGCCTCGCTACGGGCGCAGCTATTGGTGTTCTTGTAATGATGCTTGCATCTATTACTTTGCTACCAGCACTACTTGGCATGGTGAAACATCGCATCGATGTCACTACTCGTGCAGCAATTGCTGCACTCACCGTGTTAGTGCTCTCGGCACTCAGTGCAATCATTTTCCATTCATTGCCCGTCCTCCTACTCGGTCTTGTAGGCGCCGTCGCAATTACGGCACTGAGTTTTGTTTTCCGTTCGCTTCGCACACCTATTCCTGTGCGCGTAGCGAAAGCTCGTGAGCTCACCTTCTGGTTCCGATGGAGTCGTTTCGTTCAGCGCCGCCCGTGGACCGCACTCATTTCTTCGGCAAGTGTTTTAGTACTTCTCTCCATTCCACTCTTTAGCATTCGCCTTGGCTTTGGCGATACGGGCAACCAACCAGAAAAAACAACAGTGCGTCAGGCCTACGACCTTCTCGCTGAAGGTTTTGGTCCTGGCGTCAACGGCCCACTTTTCGTCACCGTTCAAGGCGACACTGCAGCTTCACCAGAGAAATTGTTGGCATTTGCGGGCACACTCTCACAAGCAAATAACGTTGCCTTTGCTACTCCTAGCCCGCTCGGCGCAGCAGGCACATCAACACAAATTGATGGCCAACCCCTCGCTCTCGTGGTGGTTTACCCGAAGAGTTCGCCGCAAGAAAAAGAGACCACCCAACTCGTTCATACGTTGCGCGATGAAGTCATTCCGGCTACTGGCGTCACTGCAAAAGTGGGCGGGTTCACTGCTGCCAGCGTTGACTTTGCCGACTACATCGGAGGCCGTTTGCCGTATCTCATTGGTGCGGTTCTCATTTTGTCATTCCTCTTATTAATGGCTGTTTTCCGCAGTCTCCTTGTTCCCTTGAAAGCCGTGGTCATGAACCTCCTTTCTATTGGCGCGGCCTACGGCATGATCGTGGCTGTCTTCCAGTGGGGCTGGGGTAAAGACCTCATTGGTGTTGGCAAAGCAGGCCCTGTTGAATCGTGGGCGCCGATGATGCTCTTCGCCATTGTCTTCGGTTTATCAATGGATTACGAGGTGTTTTTGCTCTCACGTATAAAAGAGGAGTACGACCGCACTGGCGACAACGCCTCAGCCGTAGCCGACGGCCTCGCCGCCACCGCCCGAGTCATTACGGCAGCCGCACTCATCATGGTCTGCGTCTTTTCTGCCTTCGTTTTGGGCGAAGATCGCCAGCTGAAACTCTTCGGTTTGGGCATGGCTTTTGCCGTCTTCATCGACGCCACCATTGTGCGCATGGTCCTCGTGCCAGCCACCATGGAATTACTCGGGTCTCGCAACTGGTGGATTCCGAAATGGCTCGACCGCGTCCTGCCCAAGATTGACGTAGAGGGTCATCAACGCGATTTTGAAACCCCTGCTGTATAAGGGTTTTATCCCTATGGCTTGACAACGCCTCATAATTGACCTAGCAGATACAGACCATATGGGAAAACCACTCGTCATCGTCGAATCGCCTGCTAAGGCCAAAACCATCTCTCAGTTCCTCGGAAGCGAGTACATCGTTCGAGCCTCTGTGGGCCACATTGCCGACCTCCCCAGCAAGGGGTTAGCGGTCGATGTAGACAACCATTTCAAGGCTGCCTACGAACTCACCGAGCGCGGCAAGCAAATTGTGAAAGATCTGAAGGCCGATCTGAAGAACGCCACCGTTGTGTATCTCGCAACCGACGAAGACCGCGAGGGAGAGGCCATCTCTGCCCACCTCGAGGAATACCTGAAGCCCAAGGTGGAATGCCACCGCATGGTGTTTCATGAAATTACCCGGTCGGCCATTGAGCATGCCGTTGCCCACCCCCGCAAGATCGACCGCCACCTGGTCGACGCAGCTGAAACTCGCCGCGTTCTCGACCGTTTATATGGGTATGAACTTTCGCCCGTTTTGTGGCGGCGTGTGAACCGTGGTCTCTCGGCTGGTCGTGTTCAAAGCCCAGCATTGCGCCTCATTGTGGAACGTGAACGCGAACGTATTGCATTCAACTCTGCTGTCTATTTCGATATCGATGCACTTGCCGATACCGCACCGCAATTCACTGCACGCCTCGTTGCATTGAACTCACTACGCATTGCAACTGGTAAAGACTTCGACAGCAACGGTGCTGTGAAAGGTGACGTTATTATTGTCACCGAAAAACAGGGTCAAGAACTTCTTGCAGGTCTCACCGGCAAGTCGCTCAACGTGACCAGTGTTGAAGACAAGCCCTACCGCTCTTCTTCTAAAGCACCATTCATGACGAGCACCTTGCAACAAGAAGCTGGCCGCAAGCTACGCCTTTCTGGTCGCCAGGTCATGAGCATTGCTCAGAGCTTGTACGAAAACGGATTCATTACTTACATGCGTACCGACTCGGTTACTTTGAGCGCCGATGCAATGGGTGAAGTGCGCGACACCATTCGCAGTGCATACGGCAATGAAGCACTTTCACCTTCACCACGCATTTTCACTTCCAAAATTAAAAACGCACAAGAAGCTCACGAAGCCATTCGCCCGACGTTGCCCATGCGTGCTCCAGAACAAGTGGAAAGCAGCTTTAAGTCGAAACAAGAAGCAGCTCTGTACCGCCTTGTATGGCAGCGCACACTCGCTTCACAAATGGCCGATGCAACCGGCGTTACCGTCAGCGTGCGATTGGAAGTCACCGCGTCTGACGCCGCATCTTCGCATTGTGCATTTTCTGCAAGCGGCACAACCATTAACTTCAAGGGCTATCGCATGGCCTACGAAGATCTTCCTGAAGACGACGCCACCGACGACAAAGCCGATGCAAAAAATGATGAGTCGGTATTGCTACCACCAATGAAGGCCGGGCAAACTATTTCTGTTGCTCAGTACACAAGCAACTCACATGCAACCTCACCACCAGCGCGCTACACCGAAGCATCGCTCGTGAAAAAACTTGAAGAGCTCGGCATCGGCCGCCCATCAACATGGGCTTCCATCATTTCCACCATGGTTGACCGCGGTGACTACCTGCGCAAAAAAGGAACAGCACTTGTTCCTACCTGGACAGCCTTCTCGGTTATTCGTTTGCTTGAAGAACACTTCGGCACGCTCGTTGACTATGGCTTCACCGCTTCGGTGGAAGAAGACCTCGACGCCATTGCTCGCGGCGAACAAGGCCGTGAAGCCTGGCTGCAGCACTTCTACTTTGGTGCTCTTGACCACAATGGCAATGAAGTAGCCAACGACCTCGGCTTGAAGCGCATCGTTGCCAACAACCTCGACGAAATTGATGCCGCTGCAATTAACACCTTTATATTGGGCAAGAACCCCGCCGACGGTGAAGACGTCTTTGTGAAGCCTGGCAAATTTGGCCCGTACGTACGCAGCCTCGAAAACACTGCTGGCGTACCCGACACCATGACGCCCGAAGACCTCACGTTGGAAGTTGCCTTGGAGCTTCTTGCTGCGCCCAAAGGCGACGAACCTATTGGACAAATAGATGGCTTCCATGTCTTTGCAAAAACTGGTCGCTATGGCGCTTACGTGCAATGGGGCACCCCCGACAACTTGCCACCTGGTTTAGAGAAACCCAAAATGGTGTCGCTCTTTGCCACCATGAACGTTGAACGCCTCACCATGAAAGACGCAGAGGACCTGCTCTCACTCCCGCGAACAGTGGGCCATGACCCGGCGGACGGTGAAATCATCACCGCCCAAAACGGTCGCTTCGGCCCCTACATATCTAAAGGTAAAGACAGCCGTACTCTGCAAAATGAAGAACAAATTCTCTCCGTCAACTTGGAGGAAGCTCTCGCACTATTGGCAACACCTCGAGTATTTGGTCGCGGGCGCGCTGCGCCGAAACCGCCACTCAAAGAATTCGGCAACGACCCCGTGAGCGGAAAACCTGTTGTTGCAAAAGAAGGCCGCTTTGGCGAATACGTCACCGACGGTGAAACCAACGCCGGCTTAAAGCGTGGCGACATTTTGCAAGACATGAACCCTGAGCGTGCATATGAACTTTTGCAATTGCGCCGTGAATACATTGAAGAGAATGGTGGCGCACCCAAGAAGCGTGGTGCAAAGAAAGTTGCTGCGAAGAAAGCCCCGGCCAAGAAAGCCGCTGCTAAAAAAGCCCCGGCGAAAAAGGCTGCCGCTAAGAAAGCAACCGTGAAGAAAGCCGCCGCTAAAAAACCTGCAAAGAGCACCGTCGATTCATGACCACTCGCGGTACCTACATTGCCTTTGAAGGGCTAGAAGGTTGCGGCAAGAGCACGCACGTCACTCGCCTTGCAGAAAAAATCAATGCTGTTGCCACTCGTGAACCAGGTGGCACTCGCATTGGTGCACTGTTGCGTAGCATTTTGGCCGACCCTGAAAACACCGACCTCAACTCGCGTGCTGAACTTCTGCTCATGACCGCCGACCGTGCACAACACATGAGCGAACTCATTGAGCCTGCACTGCAACGCGGGCAACACGTGGTGAGTGACCGCAGTATGTATTCCACACTCGCCTACCAGGGCTATGGGCGCGGCCTCAACGTTGACACCTTGCTCAGCATCAACACATGGGCGCTGAACAATGTGCTTCCCGACATTGTGGTGTGGATCCAAATTCCAACTGAAGAAGCAAATACACGCTTAGCTAAACGCGACCTTGACCGCTTCGAACGTGAAGGCGCCGACTTCTTTGCCCGCATTGGTACAGGCTTTGCTGAACTGGCTGCCAAAGACCCGGCACGTTGGATACTCATCGATGGCCTCGAGCCAAAAGATGTGGTGGAAGAAAAAATTTTTGCCGCGGTCGTGGCGCATCCATCCTTTACATTGCACTCATGAGTAACACCGCGGTGAGTTCCATGTGGGACGCCGTTATTGGTCAGCCCCATGCTGTTGAACTTCTGCAGCGACTTACCGAACATCCTGTTCATGGCTTTTTACTTGTTGGCCCCGAGGGCTGCGGTAAAGATGAAGCCGCCCGTGCATTTGCCACCACACTGCTCACCGGCGCTGCCGACCCTTCGTCGCGCGAGGGTCGCCTCATTGCTCAACAAGGTTTTGCCGACGTTCACGAAATTTGGCGTGAAGGTGCATCAATCTCTGCCGAAATGGCACACGACATTGTCGAGTCGGCCTCGCGCAGCCCCATTGAGTCTGCTCTCAAAATCATCATCTTGCATGAAGTGCATCTCATGGCCGAAGCAGCCGTAGTTCGCTTGCTCAAAACATTTGAAGAGCCAAATGCACATGTTGTTTTCATTCTTCTTGCCGACTCATTAGTTCCCAGCCTCGTTACTGTTGCTTCTCGTTGCGTAGTTGTTCAGTTCGGCGAAGTGAGCCCCAACATCATTGAGGCACAGCTCATTTCCGAAGGCATTGCACAAGGCACAGCACAATCTGCATCACATGGCGCAGCAGGCAGCATTGAACGCGCACGTCTTCTTGCACGAGACGGTGCATATGCAGCACGCCGATTGGCGTTCAGTGATGTTCCTACATCACTCGATGGTTCTGGCTCTGTTGCTTTTAGACTTGTTGACGACATCTTGCAACGCATTGAAGCGGCAACAGTTCCACTCGAAGAACAACACAAAACAGAAATTGAAGAACTCGAAAAACGTGTGAAAGCAACCGGCGAACGTGGCAGTGGCCGCAAAGCATTACTCGATGCCCACAAGCGCCAAGTCCGTCGCTTCCGCAGCGATGAACTTCGTAGTGGCCTTGCCGTACTCGCTGGCGTGTACCGCGATGCAATGTCGCATGCTCACAACGCACACAAAACTCACGACTACGCCGAAGCGGTTGCCCACATCCACACCGCAATGCACAACCTCGGGCTCAACGCCAACGAAACCCTTCTCTTACAATCGCTTTTTCTGCGCCTTCCCATCATTCGCGGCGCAGAACTTTTGTAGTTTTCATATAACAGTTCTAGTGGTATCTTTATAGATACCATGAATATCAACCTCGCCATCAGAACAGCACGGCAACAATCGGGTCTCACCTTGCGCGAGTTGGCGCTACGGGCCAACACTTCCCACTCTGCACTTGCTGCTTACGAATCAGGAAGCAAAGTTCCCAATGTAGAAACACTGGAACGCGTCATCAAAGCTGCAGGTTTTGCGATCGACATTCATCTCGAGAAGCGAATGCGGCTGCACAGCAGTTCATCGGCTACCAAAGGTAAGGAGCTTGAAAAGGTTCTCGATCTAGCCCAGCAGTTTCCCGCACGACCAAGCAAGAATCTCAATGCACCTATTTTTGGACGATCCAAATGACTTCCTTGCAATCACAAATGTTGCAGTTGCATAAGTCCTTAGCGCGCAAAAACATTCCACATGCCTTTGGCGGTGCACTGGCACTTGCCTGGTGCACTCAACAGGCTCGCGGAACGATTGATATTGATATCAACATTTTTATTTCTACTCATGAAATTGAGCTACTTATTTCCGCTCTTCCAAAAGCAATTGAAACACCTCAAAGCAATCTCAAGGACCTTCAACGTGATGGTCAAACAAGGTTGATGTGGGACGATACTCCTTTAGATATTTTCCTGAACACCACAACATTCCATACAGAGGCAGCACAACGTATTCGGTATGAAACCTTTGTAGGGGTCGAGCTTCCATTCCTCTCATGTCGCGACCTTGCAGTCTTCAAGACCTTTTTTAATCGCACTCGCGACTGGGCCGATTTAGAGGATATGCACGCAGCAGGAACCCTCGATGTTCGTGCTGTCACAACCGAACTCCTTGAATTTCTCGGGGAAGACGACCCGCGAATCATGCGCCTTCGCCTCTTGACGATAAAGTGAAGTTCTTGCCCAGGTAGCTCAGTCGGTAGAGCAACGCACTCGTAATGCGTAGGTCGTGAGTTCGATTCTCATCTTGGGCTCCATTGTTTCCCGCTAGTCTTTGTCGTCGCAGAGTCGCAGTTAATCAAGGAGAACATATGCAGAATGGAAACATTCGTGGATTGTACGTGGTTCTCGGCGGCATCGTTTTCGCTTTTCTCCCACTACTGATCACTCTTGTTGCATCAATATTTAAGGACGATGCGTTCAATGAGGGAACGAGTGCTTTTGGAACACTGCCCTGGCTCACATTTTTTTCTGCGCCAATTGGCGCTGTCGTCGTACTGATTGGTCTTATTATCGGCTTCGTAAATCTGGTGAAGCGCAGGAAGTGAACACAAGAAATTCCCCCACAACGAAAATTTCCAGCCGAACATCGTAAGATCATCCTGTGGCCATCAAACACGCTTCTGGTTTATCTACACGAGATGAAATTCTGCGTCTAACGGTTGAGGCCATTGACGGCGCCGGCGAAGGCAGCGTGCATGTCAGCGAAATAGCGAAAGCCTCAAATGTTGCCGTTACTTCCCTCTACCACTTTTTTGATAGTCGTGAAGGTCTCATTGAGGCAGCTCAGGCATCGCGTTTTGCACGTGAGTTCACCACTAATGCCAATGCATTTTCAGATGAAGTAGCCAAGTGTTCAAATCAAGCAGAGTTTCGCGCATTGTTGCGACAATCACTGCCTTCATTTTTCGGACCCGAAGGTACACGCCGCCGCGCCGATCGTGTGAATGTGTTGGGCTCTACTTATAACCGGCCATCGCTGACGGCAGCTGTGAGCGACCGAATTGTTGAAGCCATTATTGAACTCTCCAAACCACTGCACATCGCACAAAATAATGGCTGGATTCGTCAAGACCTCAACATAGAAAATTTGGCGTCTTGGTATGTCTCCACCATTACCTCTTACGCAATAGTTGAGCTCACTCCGGCAACTCGAGAATTTGACTGGGTTCAAACTTTTGTTGAAGCGGCCGATTACTTACTCTTCGGCGAAAAATAGACACCTTTAATATGCCTACACTTTCTATATGAAAGTGCCGCTCACCATTGTTGACCATTTGCGCCGTGCCGAGCTTGTGTATGGAAACCGCACAGCAATTACCGATGAACCCGACCAGCCAGCAGCATCGTGGGGTTCGCTGACATACAAACAGGTGGCCGAACGTGCTCGTGCGCAGGCAGCGGGTCTCGATGCTTTAGGTGTTCCGCAAGGTGCTCGCGTGGCGATGGTGAGCCATAACTCAGCACGTTTGTTCACCTCATTTTTTGGTGTGAGTGGTTTTGGACGAGTACTTGTTCCTGTGAACTTTCGCCTAGTGGCCGAAGAAGTGCAATACATCATTGAGCACAGCGGCGCAGATGTTCTGATTGTTGACCCAGAACTCGACGACTCCTTGAAATCGGTAACCACCAAGCACCGGTTTGTGATTGGTGAAGAGTCAGACAGCATTCTCTTTAAATATGGTGTGGAACCGAAGCCCTGGATTCCCGACGAAGATTCCACCGCAACGGTGAACTACACCAGTGGCACCACCGCTCGTCCAAAGGGAGTGCAGCTCACGCATCGCAACTTGTGGGTGAACGCGGCAACATTTGGTTGGCAGCTTGGTGTGAATGATCGCGATATTTACCTGCACACACTTCCGCAGTTTCACTGCAATGGCTGGGGCATGGTTTATGCGGTGACTGCAATGGGTGGCGAGCACGTTATTTTGCGCAAGGTAGATGG
>Ga0209190_1000437_pt1 | contig 30490 bp, 27 predicted proteins | sample M_140205_XF_Meta_FD_187315 | JGI IMG/M metagenome (GOLD analysis project Ga0209190, IMG submission 187315) | Freshwater microbial communities from Lake Montjoie, Canada to study carbon cycling - M_140205_XF_MetaG (SPAdes) (version 2) | ecosystem: Environmental > Aquatic > Freshwater > Lake...
AATATCATTAGATGCAAAAAGATCCAATTTTTTAGGAATAACCTGGCGCGTATTTAAAAAATATTTTTTTGCAATATCGTCTAGTCTCATATACTCAAAGCATCCCCAATGCAATTCAAAATCGATAGAAATAACAAAAGTGCCGGGAAAATTCATTGCTGTAACTTTCATATCCTTCGATAACTAATGGGCCTTCCTGAAAAATTTAATTCTCTGAAAGAAATAACTTTACAGAAAAATATAAAGAAAAATGGCATCAATTGTGATTTTTGTCTCATAGCAATACCTAAATTTCCAGAAATCTGAGCTAATATTAGTGAACCAATGAGAAAAAATATTATTCCTATTCTAAACCATCCATTTATTTTAGACCAATTAAATAATGCTTCTTTTATTACAACCCAAAACATTAATAAATATATTAAATTCTCAAATGATGCCATTAACCCAATTAAACTTAAATTATCCACAAATAAGGGTCTAAACCAAAATGTAAACAACTTCATAAACAGACTATAATTTTGGATATCTACTCCGGAAGAAGCTTTACTTAATTCACTGGCCTTATGATTTAAATTACTAGACGAAAGAACATTCAGCGAGTCGGTTTCTGTAAACTCAGTGACAGTTCCAATAAGAGAAAAAAACAAAATGATGGCAATAGTAAATATAATAAAACGAAAATACCATTTTATACCCTTTCGAGTTATCAATAAGGCAACAACAATACTGGTGATAAGAGCAAAAAATATATGAGGCCTTATCATAAAAACCAATAATGAGCCGAAGGCTAAAAATATATTACGTCGATTCAACCTACTTAATCCAAAAGCGAAGAGAGCCAATCCTAATAAAATAACGCTGCCTTTCCCGAGGGAGGAAGACCAGAAATGAAGATTGGGAAGAAGAAAGACAATTTCAGTATAACTATAGCCAAAAATTCCTTTAGAAATTGTAATGTTTTCTTTTGCAGACAAATAGAATATTAAACAAGCAAGAAATCCCAAAAAAGAAAAAAGAAGCATTGTGGCATAATAAGAAAAATATAAGTATTTAATAAAGAAAAAAGATAAAAAAGGAATAAATACAGAGCCGGTTTGAAAAAGACTAAACCAATCATCAGTATTAGATGTTTTTGTATAATAATTAACGGAATCACTTGCATGGCTTCCAGCATATATAAAATATGTAATTGTAAGTATAAAATGAATAGCGAAAAGCCGCCATAAATACTTTGAAGAAATATTATTAACCCTTTCAGTAATAGAATTAATTAAAAAATATGTAAACAAAAAAATAAATAAAATTATAAATAATAAACTCATAAATTAGAATAACTCCATAGAACCAATAGAGGGTTGCCAATTTTTAAAATTAATAAAATTATCAAGATCTTCTAAACATAAAGACCTAATTGTAACTATAGGCCCTTTATAAAAAGGACCGAACAGGCCCGGCAAATAATGATATTTATTATTTAGCATGGGAGAATAAGTACACGATACAAATAAAGGACGAATCTTTTTTATCAAAGTTTTAATAGAATCTCTTATTTTTTTTTGAGATGTCCCCTCAGAAGAGGTCCAAATTTCACAAATACGTAATTCAATAAACCTATTAAAAGGTTTGATGCGAAAAATTATTCCAAATTCATCACCTTCTGAGATCATTCCATATTTGACTATGGGACAATTTTTATACCTCCAATTAAGAAATTCAAAACTAATAGGAGTGTAATAGAAATTAGATAAAGTAGATAGCGCCCAATGATTATCAAATGATGATAATTTTTCAGATATATTATATTCGCTCAATATTTCAGCTGATAATGATTCAGAAAATGAAATCGGAAAGATGCTTCCTACACTAAAAAAAAGAGGCATTTTCCCAACTTCCTTCCACCCCATTTTTAGATATCCCTTTTTACTGATTAAATTAGGTGTGTTAAAAAGCATCTCAACCCCCTCTTTTTTACATTCTTCAACTGCCTGCATTGTTAACTTTGAAAAAATTCCTCTTCCTTGATAATCTGGATCAGTAGCAGTATCTACTGCCCGCATTGCCGATATTACATGACCCTTGGCAGACCATTTCCAACGCATAAAAGCTCTAAGGCCAACTAAACGTGAGCCCTCCTTGGCAAGAAGTATTTTAGATTTTCCGAATGGATTTTCATAATGCTTCCATCTGAAAAAATCTTCAGACTTGGGCATGAGATCTTCTCCAAGACTTGAGCGCATTAATGAAATAATACCAGCAATATCTCCTTCTGAAGCAACAGCAATATCCATTCACAATTATTTTAAAATTGAAAGATATAAACGCTCTATATGTTCCACCATAGAATTAATTCCGAAAGCTTCAACAACCCGTTTACGTGCTGCATTACCCCAATGTCTTATCTTATTTTTATTATTTATAAGATAAAGAATATCTTTTTCCATACCCTTCCACTCAGAAACAGGATGCAAAAATCCATCTTGACCATTTCTAATTACCTCCTTAATACCACCAGCATCAGTACAAACCACAGCACATTCCATACTCATAGCTTCTAATAAAGCTATAGGAAGTCCTTCAAATTCTGAAGTCATCATAAAAATATCTATAGCAGAAAACCAGGGAATAACATCAGTCTTCAAACCAGGAAGAATAATAATCCCCCCCATTCCTTTGGCTTTGATATGAGCATGCACTTCGTCATTTAAAATGCCATCACCTACTATGATACCATATACATTTGGACATTGCGCATAAATACTTACAAAAAGATCAATCCACTCAATTAATCTTTTCTGAAACCGAAAAACAGAAATCGTTCCAATAACAACTGCATCCTTAGGAATTCCATTTTGATTGCGGCAATCAAAACCTAATTCATTGTTTCTAGAAAATCGAGTTGTATTCACTCCATTAAGAATGGTAGTCACAGGTATTGTAACATCAATATTTTTACGAATAGACTCTTCAACATCTTGAGAAACAGCTATAGCTATATTCTGCTTATTAAAAGTAGATTTATTTAGTAATCGCGTCAGTTTATGATACCGTTCTTGTTTATTATGTTCGGTATATATAACTGGTATTCCAATTCTTTTTCTTATCAATCTTCCCAAAAAACCAGCCCAAGGAAGATGACAATGAACTAAATCAATTTTATTTTTTCTTATATATTTAATTACTGTTCCAGCTTGTAACATAATCCTTGCATTATCTTTAGCAGGCAAATTAGTTACCTTACCTCCTTCAGCTTCTAAACCAGCAGCCATTTGGTCTTTCCATGGAAGGAAATAGATATAATGAAATTCAAATTGATTCTTATCATGCGCGGCTAGTGTTTCTTGCAATAATGTTTCTGCTCCTCCTCTACCAAGAGATTTAATGATATGTAATACTCGTATCCGATCTTCCTTAATTATCATTATAATATTCCTATTACTCTATTATATAAATTTTCAAATTCATGAGCTGAAGAATCAAGACTATAATTTTTAATGACAAAATGCCGAGCTTCTTCTCCTAATTGACAGCGATATTCAGTATTGTTAAGTAAATAAACAATAGCATCACTAAATTTATCGATATTATGGTCTAATATCAATATGCCAGTTTGCTTATCCTTTACAACCTCATCAACTCCACCAACAGAAACAGCTACTGATGGAACACCTTGAATTCCTGCTTCTAAAATAACTCCAGGCACTCCTTCTACAATACTTCCCAGAACAAAAACATCTGCAGCCGATAATAATTCTTGAGTATTACTACGATGACCAGTAAAAAAAACATGTTGACTTAATTTCAAATCAACAACCATAGCCTTAATTAAATCTAAATTCTCACCTTCCCCCACTAAAATCAATCTGGCATCTGGAATCATAATAATCACCTGAAGAAAAGAATAAATAATAAAATTATGATTTTTTTCAGGTGAAAATCGACCGATATGCATAATAATCTTGTCATTTTCGTCAAGAGAAAACTCTTTACATAATTTCCTCTTGAAATAAGCTTTTTCAGCCTCTAAAGGAATAATACCTCTACGAATTACAGTAGCCTTTGATTGTGGTATATTATATGTTGTTATTAGGTCTTCCATTGAACGAATACCAACTGATGCTGTTGCATCAATTTGTTGAAATAAATATTTATTAAAAAATTTGCGAAGAGGATTATTTTTTGACCAAACACTGACCATGCTTATATTCCTGTATACGATTTTAAAACTGAAAAATATTTTTTTTGCCAATACGGCATATTTAAGAGTATCGGATCCGTTGGCCTGTATGATATCAGGATTTATTTTTTTGATTAATATAATTAGCCTTAACAGGATGAAAGGATTAAAAAATATTTTTTTTCCATTCAAGTCAATATTTTTAACATCAGCAGCATTCAAAACTTTTTCAGGTGGTTGATAAATGCCAACAAAATAAATTTTATGCCCCCTATGAACTAATTCTTCACAAAGCTTAGCAGCGAAAACTTCTGCTCCGCGATACTGTCTTCGTGTAACTAATTGAATAATTATCATATTAAAACCAACGAAATCTTCTTACCTGAATATCTCCCACTATTAAATTGCCCAATCGATTGAGTGTATGTAGGGCACGATTTTTTTCATCCCAATGGGGGAAGATTTTCTCAATTTCAACTTCGACAAAAGAAGTTGGAGTCAGCTCTTTAATTTCATGTAAAATAATACCAGAACCATAATGAGGAGTACCAATCTGAGCCGGACGAATCAGACGTCCATTCTTTTCAAATATTTTACCAGCGGGACGGGAACATCTTACATCCCGGTATTGTGGATTCATGGAGTGAGGTATAAAATCCTCCTCTAAAAAGTTACGAGAGTAATAAATATACAAATAGGCATCTGAAGATTGACTGTCATCTTCTTTCGCATTACAAAATAAATACCAATAACCATTATGAAAATGCAAAGTTGCGTCATAAATTTTTATTCCTGCTATTAACATTTTATGCTTTTGCCACTTATTAGGAAAGCCTATGCTAACATAAAGAAACAAATTACGGGACTGGGCTGATTCCGGAATCATAAAGTCCTGGCCATTGTATGAGAAAACAAAAGGATAAGAAAGATGAAAGTCTTCCTTCAGCACAACCTGTGGAGATGAAAGCATAGTTCCCCTCTCATTCAGTGTTAAACAGGAAATATGTCCAATAGAGCTTGAAAATTTTTTTTCTTCAAAAAACAAGTAGTAAACATTATTTTTTATGATAAGAAATGGATCAGCCCAAATGCGATCTTTTGCAGGAATAATTTTTTTGTGCCTATATAAAACATTCTCATGCCCATTATTTTCTGATATTATTAACTGCCATTGATTGATAAAAAAAAGAGAATTCCATTTGCTTTTCAAATGATGAAAAAACCAGCTAATCAATAATTTACATGATAAGAAAAACCCTGGATTCTTATATAATTTTTCTGAATAAAAAGAACTATAATTATCTATTAATAATTGAGTAAAGTATTGCTCAGGTCCTTGTTTGATTATTTTTTTAATCGACTCTAATAACAATTCCTTACCTGCCCAATAAAGATTTACCTGATTCATGTAAAATGAAAGAAAATTAGTACGCAGATGGCTTTCTCCTATAATAATACCTCCATCTAGTTGCTCCGTAAGTTTTTGAAGAGTTACTGTTGTAACTGGCTCTTTATTAATTACCTCCCAAAAAGCGGGAGGACCTCCACGGTATTTTTTAGTACATCCATGATGTAAAGATAGCAGGCCCCATTTTGCAACAGATAGTATATCACCTCGAAGAATCCGAAATCCAAATCGTAAAATGATATCAATTTTTTCTTCTTTGATACGACTTATTGCATCATCAGGAAAACGATCAGAATATCTGGTTTGAATAGGCTTAACTTCAAGAATTACTGAATCCAAAAGATCTAAAGAAAGTCTAGCAAAAGGATCTCTAGCTTTTTTTATTAAACTCTTATCAATGAAACGTAATATTCTATATGGAAAAGTAATAAAATTATTTTTCTTTTTAACAACTCCTTTGTTAATAATGACTAAAGCCAAATTAACACTTTTATCCTTTGCTAAAGAGTCCAATGAGTCCTTCACCCAAAGAGGTACCCGCGAATCATCTAACAAAATAGCAATACGTAGTGGAGACAATTTTATAATTTATTTAATGATACAAAACTTGAAAAAATCAGCTATATTGATCAGAAATTACCTCGTTAAGAAATGCTTCATATTTTGAGGCAATAACTTTTATATCAAACCTCTGTATAGCTTCCATCCTAGCTCTTTGTCCCATTTCAATCATCAAAGGATAATTAATAATCATCTGCCTCATTTTAGAGGCAAGGTCTTTTACATTTTTAACCTGATAAATAAGGGCAGTATTATTTTCGGAAACCGCTTCTAGATTCATAGGAATATCAGAGGCAACAATAGGAATTCCTGTCATCATTGCTTCAATTAATGAACCGCTGAAACCCTCGTACCATGATGGAAAAACAAAACAATTACAATCATACAACTTTTTCCATGCATCAGTAATTGAACCATGAAAATTAACTTTATTACCTATGCCTAAATTATTTATACTTGAAATTATCGAATCCCTATAGTTTCCTTCCCCATATATTTCCAATTTAATAAATGGGAATTCACTGCATATTAGGGAAAAGGCATTAATTAGTTCATTCAGCCCTTTAGATTCCAATAACCTACCAATAAAACAAAACTTAAATTCAGTTCCTTGAAAAAAATAATCATGCTGACGGAATAATAGTGAATTACGACCACGATAAATAACTGTAACTTTATCCGGATTTATTTCCAAAAGTCGGCAATTATTATTTTTTATGCTGATTGAATTAGATATCCATCTTTTAGGAATACCTGAAGTAATTCTATCAATAAAAAAAACAAACTTACTACCCATCTTACGTTTAAAATTAAAAACCTCTATTCTAGAGGGACTATAACTGTCACTTACAAATGTGCCAATTAACTTAATGCCTGTTAGCTTACATGCAATTCTTGATATTATGTTAGCCCTGAATAGAGAAGAAATGACCAAATCTGGTTTTTCTTTTTTCAAGAGCGATGATAACTTTTTTATTCCTTGAAAAAAAGAGCTCTTTCCCTTTAAATCAAAAAAAAATAATTTAATGCCCGCCTGCTCAAAAGCAGATTTAAGATCATGACGGGGATAAAAATATATGACTGTTACTTCATGTGTTTTAGAAATATTATTAATAGTTTCCAAAGTACTTTTTTCAGTACCTGCATTTAAGAGAGTATCAAGTGTAAAGAAAAGTTTCAAATTTTTTTATCTAATTGCATAAGCAAACGCAGTTAAATTTTTCTCCAAACCCACCTTGCTACAAATGGAATATTTATAATAATCATTCTTATTATTAGCTTAAGGTCTAAAGGGGTAGTAAGAAAAGCCTTCCAGATTGAGTCTTTTGCAGATTTAATTCTTCCAAGCCTAACCATTGCAACAGCATTTCCCTGCAGATATAGCTTAAGAATATTTTTATTTAAGGAAAAATAATCCGTATGTTTTCTAATTATATATTCATTAGAAATGATGCGATTTTCTAAATTTTTACTCCCTCCATCTTTAGATTCATAGTAAATACATAACGGCTTATCGGTGAAGCAATAGGTGAATAGATTTTTTTCAATTCTAATTTTTAATTCTGCATTTTCACCAAAATTTATTTTCTCATCAAATCCTCCAATTTGATTAAAAAATTCTCTTCTTATTGAATAAGCCCCAACCATAAAAACCCCCAAACCCTTAACCGTACCATAAGGCTTCTTAGCATATTTTATTAGTGCTTCTCCTTTAGTAGTTCTAATTTCCATATCAGAAAAAACGATATCTGGAAAATTATTCGAAAGGGCAGATTGATAAATAGTTTCAAGGGCATTGGGATATAAGGTATCGTCACTATCCAAAAATACTAAATACTGACCCTTGGATTCTCTTACTCCTTGATTGCGGGCACTGGATACACCTCCATTTTTTTTGTAAAACGATTTTATTCGATTGTCGGAATAAGAATTAATTACAGATTTTGTATTATCTGTACTTCCATCATCAACAATTATTAATTCAAAATCCGTAAAGGTTTGTAAAATCACAGAGGAAATGGATCGTTGAAGCAAATGAGCTCTATTATAAGCTGGTATAATAATACTAAATAGAATGATAAAGTACTTTTTTTATAGTTAGAAATTTTTTTTTTGAATATAGATAATTATTTATTAAAGAAAAAAACTTAGCATTAATAACCTTCTTGCCAACTGTTCTTTTTTCAAAAGAATATAAGGACGGATTAATACTTACTTTGAAACTAAACCATAACCACAAAAAAAATTGACGGATGAAGCTGATAATATATTCTTTATAAAAATCGATAAGTGACGGCTTTTTATAATAAAAAAAAGGATAATATGCCTGCATTAAGCCAAACCCAGAAGCAATTCCTTCTTTTAGATTAAGATAATAGTCCCAATTGAGCCTTACTGCAGGTAAAACATGATAAAATTTGAGTTCGTCCGAAAACCAAATTTCATACCCTAAAAGTTGAAGTAACCAGCACCATTCAACATCTCCTCCACTAGTTAGTTTTTTCCCTAAACGATCAGTCATAATACCATTAAAACCTAAAGTAAAAATTTTCATCAATGGATTTTTCCTAAAAAATGTTCCTGCACCATATAATTCAGAGGGATTATCGAATATCTTTCCATTGGAAGCAGCCTGTGGACCAACAGCAAAACTATGGCTGTAGCGATCAAACCAAACGGGTTTTTCAACCTCAAAAATTGGGATTCCAAAGCCACCTAAAGCACCAATAGAGCGATTATTTTGGATTATTTTCCATGCGTTTTGCAGGTAATTATTAAAAAGGTGATTATCATCATCACAAAAAAGTACCCAATTATATGAAGCCCGTCTTAAACCGCAGAGTCTTGCAAAATTAAGACCTGGTTGCATTTCATCAATTACACACCATGAAATAAAATTAGCGTGATTCAATAAAAATGATGAACAAAATTGTGATGTACTATCAGTAGAAGCATTATTTATAATTATTAGTTCCCATTTAATATCATCAGAAACCTTCTGCTTTAGAACTGATATCAAAGTTGCCTCAAGTCGATCGATACCATTATATGTACAAATAACAACTGATATACCATTTACATTATTCATAGAAGAAACTAAATAAAAACACTATTATTTTAATTATTAATTATCACTGACATTGATAATTTTTATATTAGATTAGAATTAAAAAAACGGGTATGTGTTAGTATCTTTATATAAGAAACAGTTTTTATGAAAATACTAATTACAGGTGGTACCGGCTTTATTGGAATGGATTTAATTAATTTACTGTATAAACACCAATTTGAAATTAAAGTATTTTCAAGATCAGCAAACTCTAAATTATGGCCCCCAGGGATAATGGGATATAGTGGCTCTATTTCAGATTTTGAAAAATTAAAAGAACTTATAGATTGGTCAGATATCATATTACATCTTAGCTGTTCCACAAATCCAAAGTTATCTAAATTAGATCCAGAATTTGAAATTATAAATAACCTTATTCCATCAGTTAAAATTATTGACTACCTAAAAAAATATTCCCAAAAGAAAATCATTTTTATTTCAAGCGGTGGTACCGTGTATGGGGATTATTATAAAAATTCAATTAGAGAAGATACTCAAAAAATACCGACTTCACCTTATGGTATTACTAAATCAACTATAGAAGATTATATTCAATATTATCATAGACATTATAATTTGCAATTTTTGATAATTAGAATTTCAAATGTTTACGGACCTAAAAAATCATCAATAAATTCTCAAGGAATAATTAGTACACTTATTATTAATGCTATAAATAATAATGAAACAAATATTTGGGGCAACCTAGAAAACGTAAGAGACTATATTTATATTAATGATTGTGTAAAAGGAATTATGGAATTAATAAAAATAAACGCAAAAGGTATTTTTAACTTAGGTAGTGGCAAAGGATACCCTCTTAGTCAAGTTATAAAAATTATTCAAAATCATTTTGAGCATTCAATAAGAATTCAATATTCAGGAGATGAAAAGTGTTCTAAAAATGTATTGAATATTGAAAAAATAGCATCCGCTATCAATTGGAAGCCTGAAATCACTCTTGAGGAAGGCATAAAATTAACCATCAGCTCTTTAAAAGAAAGTAATTCTTTAGAAAAGCCAGATGAAGGTAAAAATCAAATTGAGTCCTTCCAATAGGAGAAGATAAAAATAATTTCAATGAAGAATACCCTTGCTTTTCCCTCTCCCCACATATCCTTCTCCAATTTTTATACGCCAATTTTTCAATTGCATCTTGAAAAGGTAGATTTTTAAAAAATTGAGGAAATCTACTAAGAAATTGACCAATCATATGAACCTCATTTTTATCGAAATAGTTAATTTTTCTCATTGCTATATTATCAAAAAATTCTCTTGCTTCATACTCAAAATCAATACCAAGTATTTTTAAATAATCATGACGAATGCGTGCTACTGTTTCAAAAACAGATTTATTAAGTGTTACAGTATATTGAGATTCATGTTTTCTATATGACAACAATGATATAGGTAAATTTGCCATTTTTCCAAAACTTGCTAAATTGATCCATAGACCATAATCTTCAGCGTGTTTGTACTTTTCTTCATAGCTCAAATTATTATAAAAAAAAATAGACCCTCGAATCATAACTGTAGGATGAATAAAATTTGGAGCAAAGACCAATCCAGCTCTGATATCTTTATCAAGACAGGGATAATGAATTAGGGAGTTAGTTCCTAAAATCGAGGCATAAGTGCCTACAATTACATGATCATAATTTTTTTCTAGAAATTCATATTGCAGTTTCAATCTATTTGGCATAGAAATATCATCCTGGTCCATTCTTGCAATATACTTTCCAGTAGCATGACGAATTCCCCTATTTAGTGCACCCACAAGACCTTGATTTTCGCTATTTTGCAAATAGATGATTCTGTCATCACTATAGGATTGAATTATTGTATGACTATTATCAGAAGAAGCATCGTTGACTATTATGAATTCAAAATCATTAAAAGTCTGATTAAGTATACTGCTAACAGCTTCCCTTAAATATTTTTCACCATTGTAAACGGGTAATATTACAGATATTGCAGGCATAGTTTCAGATAACTCATATACGTTATTGAAATTTATATATTTTTTATAATTTTTGCCGGATTACCAGCAATAATAACATTAGAGGGAACACTTTTGGTCACTACTGAACTATGAGCTACAACCGAATTGTCTCCAATTTCTACTCCTTTCAGAATTTTGACGCATGAACCAATGAAAACATTATTGCCTATTGTAACCGGTTTACTTTTGAAAGAACCATTCTGCAGTCTTTGTTCAGGTTGCAAAGGATGCAAATCAGAATCGAGTATTTCAACATCATGCCCAATGAGTACATTTTTTCCAATACTTACAGAAGTATTTGCACAAATTATTATTAAATTATTATTTACTATTGTTCCCTCTCCAAAAGTGATACTTGCTTCCTTACTTCTTACTTCAAGGTAAATAAGTCCATCATAATAGCGAGGTGCCGGATAATAGCCCAATTGTACATTATTGTTAAAAGATAAAGTACCCTTTCCTACAAACTGACAAGGTGAAGCAAAAGAAGGTATTCCATGAATTTTACCTGAAAAAGTGCTCAGCTTCTTATATTTCCAAATGCGTATTTTTTGAAGCCATTTTCCAAGTACTCTTTGATTTTTTTTACGAAAAGGCATTAATTTTATTTACTAATTTATAATAATTAAATCCAATCCCAACCTTTAACCATAATGCCCGCAGGATATTCAATACCAACGTTAAATCCAGCCCAACAATAGGGAGCAATTACTCTTTTACTCGGCTTGCTATTAAGAAAGGCACCCCACCAGGAAAAACTGCTGTTTCCAATAATGCAGGTATCCGCATGCTGCAATATTTGAAATTGGATTTCTGGGATATCATTAATGAAGTGAATATTCTTGAAATCTATTAAAATTTCCTTTGCCTCCTCCGGCTCATCGCTGAGAACAAGTATCAAATCATGTCCTGACTGAAATCTCTTTATATTTTCGAGATACCAGCTCACTGGAAGAAAAACAGATGCACCTCCAATATCCGCAAGCTGGAAATTTTTATAATCAACACCAAGACGCATCGAAACAACCATAACCTTTTTGCCCTCAAAAAAATGCCTATAGTGTTTATGATAATATTCTATAACCTTTTTTTTGAAAACAAATATTTCTCTTAATTCCTGTAAATACGGCTCGTAAAGCGAGGCTGTTTGAAAATAGCCGTTGTATATTTTTTTTTCAGGATAATCAGGCCAAGAGCAGCGGTCAAGGCCACTTAAAACCTCTACTCTTTGATGAAATTTTATTCGAGAGAATATAAAGTTGAAAAAGCGCAAAAAATAATAACTCCTATAAAAGGAATAAGGAAAAGGCAGACGAAAAGCATTTAGGTACCACCTATTTTTATTAACAAGCAAAAGATACTTAGAACCCGAGCGTTTGGAAATTAAGTGAGCAAATGCCATTTGAAACATTTGATTTCCCATTCGGCCTTGTAATATTACTCCGATCAAATGATGGCGGTTATAGAATGTAGGGAATTAAAAATAAAGCAAAGGAAAGTAACTAAATATATGGCGAGATTACTCAGTAAAATAAATGGATTTTTTGTCCATTTAAAAAAGAAATTACGAAAAAACTTTTTAATCCTAGAAGCATTTTCACGTAATCTATAAATAAAAAAGGGGCGAAAAATTGAGCGAATCAAGGAACTAGCAGTGTTAAAATTAAAATCAGAAAGATTGAACGTACGCATTCTGGTGGTCCATTTTGAATAGATTATGAATTTTTCTTTAAATACAAAATCATAATTTTTCAATATCCAGTCAAGAATTTTTAAACTCTCAATAAATAAAATATCTTTATCCTTGAATTTATTTTCTAAAGCTAAATCATGTCTTCTAAAAAAAGAGAGATGAAGAGGCGAAACGGACAATCTCCCTTGTTTTAAAATCATACACCAAAAAAGCCAATCCCCAGCATATTTAATTTGATAAATCTGATTCCAATCAACTTTGGGAAGCAGCGCTTTCCTGAAAATAACAGCACTAGCATTAACAATATGATTTCCTTTGGACATTTTTTTTTTCACAAAATCACATCCATCATATGAACCAGGTTTAAGCTTGACATATGGCTGTATTTTTTCACCTTGCTGATTAATAATATTAACCTGGCATGTAACCATATCTACATCATCTGAAATTAATTGAATCAGTTCGAAGAGAAAGGTTTCACGGCAATAATCATCGCTTTCAGCAATCCATATCCAATCTCCTTTAGCTCGATCAATACCTTTTTTCCATTGGATAAATGGGGAGCCAGAGTTTTCATTATTGAAGATAATACTTGAAACCTTAGGGTGATTTCTATAACCTTCAATTATGTGCCTACTCCCATCAGAAGAACAATCATCTAAAATAATAATCTCAAAATTTTGAAAGGTCTGAGATAAAACAGAATTAATCCTTTCTTCAAGGTAAAGAGAGTGATTAAAATTAGGTATTAACACAGAAACAAAGAACATAAGTAAAATTAATTAAACATTTTATTATAAATTCTTTTTAAGAGATACTTCAACTGGTGCTTATATAAATTAAATGGAAATTTAAGTTTTAAATTATTATTAATAATCTCTATTACAGAACTTACATACTTTTTTTCTGAAAAATTAATCTGTGCATGCTTGAAGCCATTTTCTGATAGATTTTCGTAAAGAATTTTATCAGTTATTAATCTGGACATACATTTACTTAAATCTTCTACAGAATTATTATATAACAAACCATTAACCTCATGATTTATTATTTCCGTAGGTCCTCCTACATTATTTGAAATTACAGGAATTCCTCTACTCATAGCTTCTACAATAGTCCTACCAAATGCTTCATTTTTAGAACAACATAAAACAGCATCTAGTTGAGCATATAAAGCATCTTGATTAGATTCAAATTCACAAAAAAATACCTTATTATTAGCATTAATATATTTATTCAGGATAGTCATTAAATATTTATGATACTCAACATCAAACTTGTGGCCATATATTTTTATATATATATCCGGATTAGTGTCAACTAATTTAAGAAATGCTTCTAAAGCGACATGAATACCTTTAGATTCAATTAAAGCACCTAAAATGCCAAAAGTAAAACTACCTATAGGTTGCTTTTTGCGTATTAAATTAATTTTTGAATTAAATATTCCATTATATACTACTATAGAATTTGCTTTTTTATTTTCAATCCAATATTTCATTACTGACTCTGAATTAAAAATCAAACAACTCGATTTACACATATACTTTACAACTTCATCCAGGGAAGGAAGATAAATTAAATCATAATCTAATTTTCCGTATTCTCTTATATGCCAAACATGTGGTATGTGATATTTAGAAGCTAGGATATACCCAACAGTAACTGTTGATGTATTGCTATAGATTAATGAGGGTTTGAAATTGATTACCGATTTTTCTAAATTATACAAGGACTTAGCTAACTGCTTAGCTATCTGCTTTTTATAATTAATATTGGCATCACTTATAGGAGAAGAAATTGATCTATAACCACATAATGGAAACTTAATTATTTTATAAGAAATATTTAAATTAATAAGAATCCCCTCTAAAGGTCCTGGAAATGGTATAATCAGTAAGCATTTATAGTTGTTCGTTTGTGATAATTGTTTTAAAATGGGTAACAAGGACTGGGTTGAACCATATAAAGAAGAATCATGAGCAAATATTAATATTTTTTGAACACGCATTATAAAACTACATTATACTATTTAGCTTATCCATAGTTAAATCACCATAAAACAAATGCTTATTCCTTCTGATTTTTTCAATATCCCAACTCCACCATTGTGTTTCAACTAATTTATTAATCATATCCTGGTTAAACCTGTATCTTATAATTTTAGCAGGGGTTCCTCCTACAATCGCATAAGGAGGTACATCATTCGTAACAACAGAATTAGCAGCCACAATAGCGCCATCTCCTATAGTAACTCCTGTCAAGATGGTTGATTGGGTACCTATCCAAACATCATTCCCAATAGTAATTGGGCCTTTTGAAACGGCATCTACTCCATATTTTTCTCCAAAAATCCTGTATTTGATGAAATAGGTAGTTATAGAATTAATATTGTGATTGTTTTCTTGTATTGATGTTCCTCTGGCAATTGAACAAAAGTTCCCAATAGATATAGGAAATTCAATTGAATAAAATTCAGTAGACGGACCATTTATGGTTGTATTTGAACCAACACTTATATGGCCATCAAGCAAGCATTTATTTAATAAACTTCTAGATCCAACTTTTATTTTTCCTCTTAATTCTGAATATTGAACAGTAGATGACGAACAAATTATACTTTCAGCAGATATTTTTGATTCAATAATATTAACGGGAAGCTTAGTATGATAATTTTTATTTTTTCGAAATAAAACCTTCCATATTTTTTTTATAATTTTCATTTTTAAAAAGCTCAAGTTTAAATTTTAAGAAACCATTTATAAGAAAAAAATATAAAGTAGTTTTATTTTTTATTTAAATATAATTTTATTTTTAAGCCTAATCAATAAAGCCTAACTCAAAAAAACCTTGTTAATAAGCTCTTCTAACTCTTTTTTATCATTAGTAGGCTGACTTTTACGATAAAGATCGAAATCATAATCTTGAAGTACTTTCTCTAGACCCACTTCCGAATTAACATACAAATAATCTCCACTTTTAATTTTTTCTTGAAATACTGAAGCCCCTTTGTCATTAACTATAATATTCTTTATGCCAAATTGCTCTGCCTCTAGTGCTACACCCGAAAAATCGGCAATATTTGCTTTTACTTTCGTAAATAAACTAAATAATGATAAATTATTTGCTAAATCAATTTCAACTTTATCAGGGAATTTATTCTTGAAATCAATTAATCTCTGCTTATCCTGAGGATAACGAGGGTGTAATCTAAAATGCCATTTATGTAAGATGTCTTTTTCTATAATTTTCTCAACGAAATCAGGAATCCACAAACCTTGTAATGAAACTAAAATACCAGTTTCAGCTCCCAATTCACTTTTCAACCCTTTATTTTTTTCTTGAATAACGGCAAGATTTCCACCTACAACAACTGTTGGTTTATAAGTTATACCAGAAAAGTTTTTTACAATTCTATCTGCATCGCTTTTGCTCCACACCCAAAATATATTAGGAAAATGCATTTTATTATAATCAATATTAGGCCATTTAGCATAGGCAAAATGCTCATCACTTTGCACACTGTGTTGATATTCTATATTTTTTATACCTAACTTATTAGCTGCTCTAATTAAAGCCATTACTGTATTATCGTAATAACAATAAGTCCAAATAGCTTTTGGTTTGGTGATTTTTAAAAGATGGATAAAAGCTTTAAAATATATTTCGTTTTCAATTTGCGTCTTGTACACGATATTAGAGATGTGATTAGAATACAAAACATCATTGTCACTTAAAAACTCTTTTAAACACAACGCGTTTGTATAGGCCTTTTTATTAAATTTATTGAAGATATTTTTAAACTTAAAAGTGAGATTCGCATAATTATAAGTGAGTTTATGAAGCCCATTTAATAGAGGCTCTTTTGGTAGAGATGGATCATTATTTAATAACAATTCCTCAAACAAAATATTTTTATTTTTTAACTCATACTTTATTGGAGATAAATATAAATTGACTTTTTCGTTATTTTGGTTGTAATAATGTTCGGCAAATCCTACTAGTAAAACTTTACCTTTTAAAGCGTTTATGCATTTTTGGCGGCTAATTAAAAATTTTATTGCTGTTTTAAATAAGTTTAATAAATCAGATATTTTAATTCTTAGTTTATCAAATTTCAATTTATTCTTGAGTACTGTTACATCAATTTTATTATCTGAATATAAAAACAAAAAGTAACAAGACTGAATTCGAGCGACTGGCCAAAAATTATGAACATTATTTCTTTTTGATGAAGAATTATAAAAATCAAGAAACTTATCAAAAAGTGCGAGGTATTGTTTAGGGCTCGTGTTTTCCAAAAAATTAAGTTAATTTACTCCTTAATATCATTTCTACAATTTTCCAGTCAAAAGGTGTATCTATATCGAATGAAGCTTCATCACTCATAATATATTTTTTAATTCTTGAGAATTTGTTCATTCTAGATTTCTTCAAAGACTCAACATTAATAATATAAATGGCGCCATTATATTCGTAAACTTTTGGACAATCTTGTCTCCGCGAATAATTGCCCGATTTAGACTGAGTCAAAAAGCCTTCTACACTCTCTTCAAACAGTGTAAAATAGGGGTTCGATTTGGCTTCTTTAACAGAAACAACCATATCAAAATTGTCAGTTAAATATAAATCAATTGCTTCTTTAATATTCTGTTCGGTTCTTAAAGGTGAAGTTGGCTGCAATAGAATAATTGCATCAAATATCTTGCCTTTAGAGGCATAATAATCTAGTGCATGCAACAAGACTTCGTATGTACCAGCATCATCTGTTGCTAATTCATCTGGTCTAATAAATGGCACAAGCATATTCTTTTCTTCTTTCACCAACTCAACTAAATCAAAATCATTAGTGGTAATACAAATATTTTCGTCTGACAATATGCTTCTTACCGTATCTAATGTATAAAATATTAAAGGAACACCATTTAGAGGTTTAATATTTTTTCGAATTACTCCTTTTGAACCAGCTCTTGCGGGAATAACTGCTAAAAATTCAATATTTAATTTTTGAATTGACACTAGCGATTTTTATTAATAAATTTTTTGATCGCTTCGCATACTCTTTCAAGTTCATTATTTGTTAAGCTAACCGAAGACGGCAGGCTTATACCGGAACTTGAGATTTTTTTTGAAATAATCAACTCGTCTTTTTTTCCATACTTCTCATAAGGAGGCATTTCGTGAGCAGGATAAAAAACTGGGCGTGTTTCGATACCTAGTTGGTCCAAAAAAGTCATAATATCGTTGCGTGAGAATGGCGCTGTGTCTTTTACTATCACGGTGTATAACCAATACGAATTAAATGTATTGTCTAATTCTTGAGGCAATTGAAAAAAACCACAATCTTTCAAGCAATTATTGTAATAATGAGCAATGTTTCGTTTAGCAACTACAAACTCATTTAAACGTTCTAACTGAGCCACCCCAATAGCAGCTTGAATATTGGTAAGCCGATAATTGTAGCCCACCTCATCGTGCCAGTATCGTTTTGTTTTTCTCATTCCATGATCTCTTAACATAGCTGCTCTATCAGCAACTTTTTGATCTTTAAAAAGTACCATCCCTCCTTCGCCAGTTGTTATTGTTTTATTGCCATAGAAACTAAATGTAGCGACATCTCCAAATGTACCAACCGGTTTCCCTTTGTATAAACTACCTAAAGCCTCTGCACAGTCCTCTATAATAAACAACTTATTTTTTCTTGCTATAGCAACAATATCATCCATGTTACATGGATTACCATACAGATGAACTGGCATTATTGCTTTTGTTTTAGAAGTTATTAAAGACTCTATTTTTTTTGTGTCAATATTTAAAGATACTGGGTCTATATCTACCAACACAGGTGTTGCTCTAGTATATAAAATAGCATTAATTGACGCAGCAAAAGTTAAATCAGGCACAATAACCTCATCTCCCTCTCCCACATTCAAAGCTTCTAAAGCTAAGTGAAGTGCAACTGTTCCGTTACTAACTGCTAGAGAATTGAATCCTGAATGTAGCTCTGAAAAAAATGACTCAAATTGGCGAACATATTTCCCTTGTGATGATATCCAATTTGTTTTTAAACAATCTGTCACATACGCTAACTCATTCCCTGATAATAGAGGTGAAGCAATGTTGATTGGTTTTATTTTTTTGATTGAAGCATAATCAATTACTACATTATCATTGTCAACCAAAGGAATAATTTTAACTTGATTTGAAATTTTTTGAAGGATAATTTCATTAGGAGTTTCAATGGGCAAAGAAATGAAACGTGTATTCATAAAATCTTGCACATTGTCCTTCAGATCAAAACCTTTGAGTAAAGCTCGTCTAATATCTCCATCTGATAAAATCCCTAATAATTTTTTATTATCATCAACAATAAAAACCATTCCTTGAGCATTAGCATCAATAGATTCTAGGGCATCTTTTAGAGTGTTATTTTTTTTGACTAAAAAATTAATCATAATTTAAGATTTTAGTGCTTGTAAAACTAATGTATCTGTTGCATCAAGTGAGGCTAAAGTTGAAGAATACGCATTATCCAAATTATCATTTCTGAAAAAATCCCATTTTACATGACCACCTGGCTTACCATTGGAAAGCCAATACAAATGATTCGAAACAGGATACCTCTGAACACCTTGTATAGTAATATTATCAAATCCAGAAAATTCTAAGAATTTTTGTAAACTTTGTCTGGTATGCAATATTAAATGTTCACTCCAAAATGTGAACCTCTTAAACTCTTCATTATTCAATGTTGTTATTAAAAAATCTCTAGCATGGGGTACTTCTATTATAATTCTACCTCCAATTTTCAATTTTGAATACGCTATATTTAAAAAATCAATTGGATCTGTTAGATGTTCAAATACATGAAATAATGACATAATATCAAATTTATTATCAGGTAATTCATTGATATTACTAAACATGTTATACCCAAGCTTTTTCAGATTTTCTCTAGCTTCTTTCTGAGGCTCAACACCAAATATTTCAGAAGCATAATTTTTAAAAATATCTAAAACTCCTCCTGTTGCCGTACCAACATCTACATAAACTTTATTAGTAATAATGCTTTTAAACTTATTAAATCTTCTTTCATTATCTTCTAGTGAAATAAGAACAGCTTTTTTTCTTTCTGAAAAACCCCAATATTTGAAATCATTTTTTTGTTCATAATAACTTATCTCCATATGATCTGTTCTAGAGAGAAAAATCACGTTTGAACTATTACATCGTAAAACAGATACATCGTTTCTATCACGGCAACTTTTAAAATATTCAACAATTGAATCTTTTTTTATAATATCTAAATTCAATAATGCTTCTTTTATTTTATTCTGCATGAAATATCAAAATTTTTAATACTTAAAATTTTATTTAATTATCATTTTTTGTTGCTCAATCTCCTCAACTGAAATATTTTTAACTTCTAAAACATTCACCATTTTTTTAAAATCAGCAAGAAAAGGCAAAAACCAATATTCTTGAGTGAGTCTATCATTGGTATCTTTAAAACCATCATTATCACTATGATGAATTGCTTTTATGTACGTTTTAACAGCTTTAAATGTTGCTATTAAATCGAGGTTTAAGGTTTTGCAGCTCACTTTTAAATGTGCTGTATCGAGTAATAAAAACAATCTATCTGAACCTATCTCGCTAAATAGATAGTTTATTTCATCACTATCACAACACAAAAGAGGGTTTATATTATCCACCAAATTAAAAGGTGCAATAACATTATTTTCTATTAAAAAGTCTATTTCGTATTGATTAGCTACATCAAGAATTCTATATAAAGATTCAAAAAATAATTGCCAATGTTTATTTTTATCAAAGTCAGTGCCGTATTTTATTCTTTGTCCTAACTCGGAAGGATTAGGATCTATACAAAAACCCGCATGTGCAGAAAAGAAAGGCGCATTAACTGCTTTTGCCAATTTAATTCCATTTATACAATGATCAATTGATTTTTGTCTTATTTCAATATTTGAACTTGCAAGATTTAGTACAAAAGGAATTTTTGGGGCAGGAAAATAATTATGAGGTAATTTAAATTTGACTTTAGAATTCAGAAATAACTTTTCTGTATTCTCAAAATAGGGCATACCTGAGCTAAATTCAATATTGAAATTATTTTCAATAGCTAAATCATTAATCTCTTCTAGTGTTTTACCTGAAAACGCCAAAGTGCTAATATAAAATTTATCCTGAACCATTCTAATTATCTGATTTATTAGACAGATTCATCTTCATTAATAATACACCCGGTCTTATTTCATTACAGCTATAAAATCCAAATTTTTGATACAAACCAATAGCACCTTTATTTCCCTCATCAACACTTAATTTAATATGAGTTATATTATTTTCTAGCGCATCGCTAATTAGCTTAATCATCAATTGCTTTCCATATCCCCTATTTTTTTTATCCTGCATAATGCAAATTCCTAACCAAATTGTTTCTCCCTCCCTATCCAGATGCCCATAACCAATCGGAAAATTATCCTCATAGAGTAATACTGTTGTAATATGATTTGACAGCACTGAAAAAGGTCTCGAAGAAAAATAGCGAAATGTATCTAACGAATTCCCCGCTTTATTCAAAAATAAATTCAGATCATCAATGTCTTTAACTGTAATATTTTTAACAGATGTTACCACTCAATGGTATTATATTGTAAAGGCTCATCTTTCAGCATACTTCGCGTAATTTTTTTTCCTAATACTAACTCAAACATATTTGGCGATAGACCATTAAATGGGCGCCTAAATCCTATATGCTGCTCAGTTAGAATAGTACCAGAAGGTAAATCCATGTTTAAAACTAAGCTCCTTTTCATTCCATAAATGTTTTCAATTTCAATTGGAGTAGGCTTTTTAATTCCACTACCTAATGCTTTTTCAATATTTCTAATGCCATCTACCAATTCTTTAAACTCTAATGGATCAAGAGAGGAAGAATGATCAGGACCTTCCATATTTTTATCAAGAGTAAAATGTTTTTCAATAATTTCTGCACCCAATGCAGCTGATGCAAAGCAAGCATAGTTGTTTTGAACGTGATCCGAATACCCAACTTTTACCTTACATGCTTCTTTAATGCTTTGCATCGCTAATAAATTTGCCTCTTCAATTCTTGAAGGATAGTTAGTGGTACATTGCAAAACAATTATATTATTATTACCTTCAGAACGAATTGCTTCAACTGCATCAAAAACCTGAGCCATATTTGCCATACCAGTAGAAATAATCATCAATTTATCTTTTTTGGCTACGTATTTCAAAAATGGCAATTCAGTTAATTGACCAGATGCGATTTTATAACCTGTAACATTTAAATCCTCTAAAAAATCAACATCATTTTTATTGTATGGCGTTGACAAAAAATCAATGCCTAATTCTTTACATTTATTTATTAGTAAATGATATTCACCCATTGGCAACTCTAACTTTTTAAGCATATCAAACTGAGATTCTGTTTTATCAGTTACTTCGAGTTGGTATTTCGCTTTGGGAGAACTTTGAGATACAATTTGTTCCGCTTTAAATGTTTGAAATTTCACACAATCTGCACCAGATAATTTTGCTTGTTCAATCAACTTTAATGCCATATCTGTGTCTCCGTTATGATTAACTCCCGCTTCTGCTATTATGTATATCATTTTATTTGATAGTTAGCTTATTTCAATAATCAAGACTATATTATCTAATGAGTTTTTTCATAGACATCTATATTTGTACTCCATCAAATATCTCCCACTTGCTAGGCAATAAAAAATCAGCCCCAACTGGTAAAGTTGGCCTTATAATAAAACTAGTCACATCACTATGTCTTAATATCTTTTCATTTGTATCAGCATCACTTACATGTAAATGAATATAGTATTTACCATACCTAAGATGCAAGTCCATTATCTCTACAGAAAATTTAACACCACCATTAGAAGTATTTTCTATAATTAAGTTATGCTGAAGTGAATCCACTTCGGCCAATAATCGATATTCCATATTGAAAATACCTATCCGAAATTTCATTTTTTTAACAGTCAGTTCAACACTTAATTCAAATACTAATTTGATTGTTTTACCTGAATTAATTAATATAACATCATTTTCAAACGCGGAATTTTCTGAGAAAATTTGCACATTTCTTATACTAATTTCTTTTGTTCTAATAATTTGAGCATTATCATTTCCAAACTTCAAAAAATATTTTTCAATACCAGCTCCTATTTCCAAACCATTAAACTCAATTTTTCCATGATTCAACAATATTAATTTATTACAAACAACAGTTACTTGTGCCATGGCGTGCGAAACAAAAATGATAGCCGTTTTAGGCAATAGTTCATTGATCCTATTAATACACTTTACACGAAAACCCAAATCACCAACAGCTAATACTTCATCAATAATTAAAATATCTGGTTCCATTTGAGCGGCAATAGCAAAGCCCAATCGAACCTTCATTCCGGAGCTATAGTTTTGTACCGGAGAGTCAATAAAATCTTTCAGTTCAGCAAACTCAACAATCTCATCAAATTTTTGGACAATTTCCTCTTTTGTAAAACCAAGAACCGCACCGTTGTTGTATACATTCTCTCTTCCAGTCAGTAAAGGACTAAACCCAGCTCCTAATTCAATCAAAGCGCCTACCTTACCATGCATTTCAATCCGTCCTTTATCGGGACGTATCAAACCATTGAGCATTTTTAATAAAGTACTTTTGCCCGCTCCATTGTGACCAATTAAACCCAGGCACTCGCCTCTTCTTACCTCAAAGCTCACATCACTAACTGCCCAAAATTCATCCTTCCGTAATTCTTCAGAACGTTCCATGCCTAAGAATCCCTTAATAATATCAGAACCTCCATAGATAAGACTCTTTTTGAGATTACGGCAGAATTTTTTTGAGACGCCTTCTGCTCTAATTAAAACTTCATTACTCATTAGTGATAAAAAAATGAATGAAATAAATTAACTACCTGAACGCTCAATAATGACAGGAAGCGCAATACGAATTGCAATTAATCCAATAAATAAAATAAATACGCTAATCATTAACCAAATAAACATTGGAGCATATAAATCAAAAGAATAACCACCCAATAAACTACGTATCCGCTCCAACCAAGGTGTAACCGGATTGATTTTTTGAATACTACCTAATATACCCCCTTTAGCTATTGGATAAACTACCGGAGTAAGATACATGGCAAAAGGTAAACCAAGTATAATCATATTTGATATATCATTGTACAATAATCCAAAAGGAACTAGCAAAAGTCCGATACTGATACCCATCAACATTAAACCAAAAATTGATGGAAGAACATACAACCAATGCAAAGTGGGTGGATAACCCAAAAGCCATAAAATAGGTATTAGTACAATTAATTTCAAACCCAAACTCACAAACAAATCGTAAATGGCTGCGAGTAATATTGCTTCTCTCGGAAAATTCAACTTTACCATCATTGACATAGCTGATTTATAGCGCTGTAATGGTTTGTTTAGAGATTCAGCAAAAACAGCCCACATTAATGTGCCGCATAAACTAAAAGCAGGATAGATTATTGGCGTATCGGCAACAGAGATTATTTTTTGATTATTGAGAAAGATCCATAAACCTGCAGTTAAAATTGGCGGAAGAAATACCCAAAAGATACCCAGAATTGATTTTTCAAAGGATGCTTTGAAATCACGAATAAATAGGCGGTAAGCCAAGTCTTTACCTGAAATAAATCCATTAAATATGTCCTTAAGAGTATTGAGCAAGGATTGGTTGTGGTAAGGTGTGTAGAATTGAGTGGGCATTAAACTATTTATTTCTATTTGTAAATAACGGCAATAGCGTATCTGCCTTTGTTTCGTACATTTTTTTAAACTGTCGAAGAAAAAAATATTTTCTAAAATTCATGCATTTGCAATAAATAGACTAGAAGCTCCTGTAAAACAAATTGAAAAATAAATCCAAATAGTTAAACTGGAAAGATAAAAGAGTGTTCTGAGTTAACAATCAGATGACAGGCCTACAAATTCACCAAAAAAATAGTGAAAAAATATTAGTAAGATTGGGCTGAATAAAGACCCAGAGAAGCCCTAAAATAATTTGTTTGTAGGTAGCAACAAAATCTAGCTTTATAAACATCTATAATAGATGATCAAGTAAACCGTGTAGAAAGATTATAAAACATCATACCAGTTAGAAAATTTAATTATAAACCCCTAACCAAGTGCTACTCGAAAAAATTGCACTTATTACTTGAACTTAGATTACATAAAAAAACCAACTCAAAAAGATGTTATTGTTAATAAACCCCCTTCTTTTTCTCTTTCAAATCTTTCCCTTTTCCACTATAATAACCATAAGTATAATACCCATACCCATATTTTCTACGGTAATAATAATATCCATACCTATTCCCAAAATAACCTGTTTGTCTTACACCGTTTAGTAGGAAAGAAATATTAGGCAATAGGCCATTTTCATTCCATTCATTAACCTCATTTACCTGATCAAAAATAGTTTGATAATAACGGGCAACAATCAGGGTAATATCAGCCCATTTCCCTAATATCTGTGCATCTGCTACCATGCCAAAGGGCGGTGTATCAATAACTACAATATCATAATTATTATCGAGGTACTCTTTTAAATCCAACATAATATTACCAGATATTAATTCCTGAGGGTTAGGCGGAATGGGACCAGATACAAAAAGATCAAATTTTTCATTTGCTTCTTCACTTAGATTAAATATACAATCGGTAGGCTTACATTTACCAATAAGCAATGTTGAAAGACCTAAATGGTCAGATGGAACATTAAATGACTTAGCAATCTTTGGGCGGCGCAAATCAAACTCAAGGAGAGCTACCCGTTTACCCTGCAAAGCATAACTTTTGGCAATGTTAACGCTAAGGAAACTTTTACCTTCACCGCTTATACTGGAAGTTAACATAATATAACTAACAGGCTTATTAAGTCCCTTATAAAAATCAAGATTAGTACGTAGCGTTCTGACCTGTTCACCAAACATGGATCGTTTGTCTTTAGCAATTGCAAACGCACCCATACCTTCAATTAATTCTGTTTGTTCTAATTCAGCAATCACAGGAATATTAGTCATCCCCTGCAATTGTTTTTTAGAAATTATTTTATTATTCATCAGCTCTCGAACAAGAGCATATATCAAGGGGAGTATGAGACCAATTAAAAGAGAAATACTTAATACTTTTGACTTTTTAGGATACTGGTCAGAATTAAGAATCACCGGAGGATACAGTATTTTGGTATTTACAGTTACAGAAGCCTTAGCAATAGCTGCCTCTTCTTTTTTCTGTAATAAAGAAAGAAAAAGATTTTCTTTAATCCCCATCATACGATGCTTATCAATCAATTCTTTTTCTTCCATTGGGGTTGCACGCAACAGCCTATCAGCTTCTGTTAAATTAGCTTTATAATTAGCTTCATTTGTAGCAAGCTGATTTTTATAATTTTCAAGTTGAATGCCAAGATTTTCTCTTTGTTCCTTTAGATTCTTTTCTGCAAATATTAAGGAAGGGTTATTGGGAGTTTGGGTTAATAATAGACGATCACGTTCCCTTCTTGCCTCCTGAAAAGATCTCATACTTCCCTGCAATACGCCGTCTCCTATTCCCATTAATACAATGCTTTGTTCAGGTAGCAAGGGATTATTTATAAAGTTTTCAACATTAGATATGAGCGACTTCAAATTATTCATACTCTTAAGTTGATCCTCACCCCCCTGTACCTTGCCCATATAAATACTACCATTGGCTGTATTACCAATAAAACGCTTTGAAGATTTGTAATGAGCAAGCTCAGTTTCTAATGAATCAAGCTCACTGCCAAGAGGAGCAATTCTTTTATCAATAAAATCAATAGCCTGCACATAAGATAACTTTTTTTCCTTTTCTATCTCATTATTATAGATATTAATCAAGCTATTCAATATATCAGTGGCACGAGTTGCAGAAATATCTGAATAACCAAGATTGATACCATTGTTTTCTGTACCAGCGGTAACAACGAGTTTATTACTTATTGCAAATGAAGTGCTAAGTGTATTGGTTGAATAACATTCAATAGAAGTTTCGCTTAATTCACGCTCAGGTTTATTAAATACAACTTGACCGCCCTGAATCATAATAGGTTGATCCCATTGTCCATTTCCCTTTACACCTTCATAAGAATATCTAAACCCTTTTTTATTAGGAACAATAGTAAAAGCGATTTCAGGTGAATTAAGATTTCTATTAATAATTGACCATTTCAATAATCCATAATAATCTTTGTTTTTGATTCTACCTTCAGCTATCGAGTGATACTGCAATTTTAAACTATCTACTAGCAAATTTGCAATAGTGGGAGATTTAATAAATGACACCCTATCATTGAAAGGATCCCGCTGTGATTTCGAAAAAATAAGACCACCTGTTGTTCCTAAACTTTCTTCAATAATAATAGAGGTTGAAGCATTATACACAGTATCCACATAGCGCATATACAGAATACCCGACAATATGCCCACAATACCACTCAATAATATATAAGGCCATACAGATAATACTCTTTTATAATTAATATCAATTGGACTTTTTTTGAGAGCCGTATTTGAAGGAATAAATTCAGTTTGACTAAGCTTATTTTTTTCCCAGATATTATCGTCTTTATTACTCATTGTTTAAAAGAAAGTTCTAATTAGTAAAAATATTGTAAACAAAGTGGTTGAAACAGACAGGGCAAAACCTAAAGGACTATTAGAGGCGAAGCTATTTGACAAAGCCCCCGGCTTCATATACAAAAGATCATTATTTCGTAAATAATAATAGGGTGAATTAAAAATACTAGAATCAGTAAGATTTAATTTTGTAAATATGCGCTCATTATTTTCTTCTCTTATTAACCAAAGCTGGTTCCTCATATCGTAAGGATCATTAGAATTCGCTTGGGCAATTGCCTCAAAAATTGTGAGTCTTTCATTGATAATGGAAATTGTAGAACCGCCACGACCACCCATATAATAAATTTTTCCATCAATGTAAACAGTTACAAAAGGATCCTTGTATAAATATTCGAGTTTCTTTTTTATTAAGCTAACTAATTCCTGAGTAGTTAATCCAAGTATTGGAAAATTTCCCAAAATAGGTAATTCTATATTGCCATCTTTATCTACCAAATAACCACGATATTGTAAATTGGAATTTAGAGCCTGATTCTGATTATTGGAATATGGATTTAATAACGCCTGTTGAATGGGATCAGGAACAGAGATAGTAATCAATAATCTATCCCCCTGTTTTATTCTCTGACTGCTATTTTGTTTAGCCCTGTCAATTTGCTGTACAGAGGGAACTTTGTTATAGAAAAAATACAATTTGTTAGCGGGGACACATGACTGCATTAAGGCAATCAATAGTAGTAGAAGTAAGATTTTGCTCATAATTGTGATACAAAGAAAATGAATAAATGAAAAGTAGGTTCAAAATAATAATACCTGAAGCAAATAGGTGATCAGAATATTCAATTGATGAAAAGGCTTCGCCTTCTCTGACTCACATAGAATCAGGCATAAAGTCCTGAGTTTAATTTAGGTACAAATTAACATTTTATTGTCAGTTTTGCACATTATTAAATAACTTACTACGTGATATTATATATATATAACTATTTAATAACCTTTGTAATTAATTTAATTAAAAGATATTAGAGCGCTTTATTATATTAATATATTTTTTATATAAATAAGATGCTACATCCCTCTAACTCTGGCCTCTATCCCTCTCCTCTAACCCTGGCCTTAAGGCCAGGGTTAGAGGAGAGATGGTTCTATAAAAAATTGATATTAAATTACTTATTAAAATAATATTTTGACATTAATTAGGTATGTTAAGAAATCATTACCAAATTCAATTTACCATCCGAAGGACCCTATTAGCCATAATTTTGCACTAAATTCTGCGGTATGGCCCTCAACTCTATTCTTAAAATCTTCTTGCCCAAAGACAGGGTGTTTTATAACCTTTTTGAATCTGTGGCAGATGAACTGATAAAAATGGGTGAAAAACTCAAAGAGATAGTAATAGAACCTGATTTTGAACAAAGGGCTAAGCTGATAAAGCAAGTAGAAGACATGGAGCATGTTAATGATGACCTTACCCATCAAATCTTCACCGAACTAGGTAAAAACTTTATTACTCCTTTTGATCGCGAGGATATTCATGCCCTGGCCACAGCACTCGATGATATTGCCGATTATATTTACGCCTCTGCAAAAAAGATTAATTTTTATCATGTGAACCCCGATGATATCGGCATTCAAAAAATGGCAGATCTGATTGCCCTTGGATGCGTGCAGGTAAACAAAGCAGTAAAGGAACTCAGAAATATGAAAAATATGCGCAATATCACTGATGCGCTAGTAGCGATAAACAGCATTGAAAATCAAGGTGACGATATCTTTGACATGAGCATTGAAAGACTATTTGCCACAGAGCCAGATGCAAAAGAGGTAATCAAAAAAAGAGAGATTTATCAGGTTATGGAAGTTGTAACTGACAAATGTGAGGATGCTGCCAATGTGATTGAATCAATAATAATCAAGTACGCTTAATAGTTAGTTTGTAAGATCTCAACATGACACTGCTTATCATTATCATAGTCTTGGCGCTGATATTCGATTACATCAACGGATTTCATGATGCAGCCAATTCTATAGCCACCATTGTTTCTACTAAAGTACTTACCCCTTTTCAGGCTGTAATATGGGCAGCTTTTTTCAACTTTGTAGCTTTCTTCATTTTTAAAGACCATGCTGTTGCCAATACAATTGGCAAAACAGTACATCAGGAATTTATTACACTGCCTGTAATTCTTTCCGGTCTGATAGCTGCCATTATGTGGAACTTACTTACCTGGTGGTATGGCATCCCCTCCTCATCTTCTCACACCCTTATCGGCGGATTTGCCGGTGCCGCCATCTGTCATACCCTTATGACCAAAGGCCCAACCGCACTAAGCAATATCGTTGAGATGGAAAAAATTACTAAAACAATCTTATTTATTTTTCTGGCTCCTTTAATAGGAATGCTAATTTCTATTTTTATTACTATTATAACCATCATGCGTAACACTTGGCTTAGGATACTTATGTTCGTTATAGTCGCTATAGGTATTTGGTTTTTATTTGATCACCTTGAACAGAATAAATTAGAAGATAATCTCTATAAATATTATAATATGACTGAGGTGAAAAAAGCCTCGGATGCTGATCCATCAAAAGTAGCCATGTATGATTCGATGCAGCAGAAGATTAATCATGCCATCCCCCTTCTAACTTCCTTTAATAAACTGGGCGCAGTTAAACTGGCAGAAAAAATAAAAACAGAAGTAGATCCTTCTGTAGATGTTAAATTATTAAGTAAGTCTCTTGCCAAATCAAGCAACAGAATGATTGTAAATATCTTAATGGTAATCTTCTTCATCTTTATCCTTGCATTTATTTATTCTGAGG
>Ga0209190_1000439_pt1 | contig 30379 bp, 5 predicted proteins | sample M_140205_XF_Meta_FD_187315 | JGI IMG/M metagenome (GOLD analysis project Ga0209190, IMG submission 187315) | Freshwater microbial communities from Lake Montjoie, Canada to study carbon cycling - M_140205_XF_MetaG (SPAdes) (version 2) | ecosystem: Environmental > Aquatic > Freshwater > Lake...
AAACAGGATATAATCCTGCAGCTGCTGCAACATTAGCAGGTCAGAAATATGCAGCTAATAGTAAAGTGTTAGCAGATCAATTTAGAATGAACCAAGAAGAAAAAGCTGGTGTATACAATAGAAATAGAGGAACATTAAATGATGCTCAACTTAAGAATCTTGGAATTCTTGATCAACAGATGGTTAGACAGGAAACAGCTAAGTCTAGAACTAAAGAAGTGGGACAAGCAGCTCTTAACTCAATATCTGATAAGATCTTAAAGCAAAAGCTTTCTAATAGAACATTAAGTATATATGAGAATATGTACAACTACAGATTTGATAAGAGTGGTAGAGCAATAAACATGAACCCTGCTTTCCAAGCAAATATACCAAATGTTCTTCCTGTGTATGATGATAAGGGTAACATTGTGGCATATCAAAAAGGAACCACTACAAATCAAACAACAGTTCCTCTTCCACCATTGCCTCTTCCTGATAGTAAGAATGGAACTAAAGTTTCTAGTAGAAATAGAGATATTTTAAAAGCAATGAAGAATCTCTAACTAATTCAATTATACAAGATTACCAAAAATTGTTATGGTTTTTGGTAATCTTAATTCATTCAGTTACATTTGATAACATAATTTAAGATGGCATCATTTACAGATACAGTCCCCCAATTTAACCCATATGTTGAACAATTGCCTATAGAGGCAATGGTAAAGGTGGGCACGTACAAACAAGAGAAATATGACCAGGGTATTCAAAAGATCCAAGGATACATAGATAATATTGCAGGTCTTGATATTTCCAAAGATATACATAAAGAATATCTTCAATCTAAACTTAATGAGCTTGGTAACAATCTAACAAAAGTTGCAGCAGGAGATTTCTCCAACTTCCAATTAGTCAATTCTGTCTCAGGAATGGCTAATCAAGTTATCAAAGATCCTATTATACAGAATGCTGTAAGCTCTACAGCCTTCTTAAAAAAAGAAAAAGAATCACAAAGAACTCTTCAAAAGGAAGGAAAGTCTGGTGCATCAAATGATTGGAAGTTTAATAAAGATGTCAATAGTTGGTTAAACGATGGTAAACTTGAAACATCTTTTAGCACTCCATACAAACCATATACAAACTGGAAGAAGAACTCTCTTGAAGTAATTAAAGGATTAACAGGAGATTCATCAATTACAGATGATGCTTTTACAACAATAACAGATCCAAAAACAGGAAAACCACAAATAGTTATTGCTGATGCTATAGTTCGTAAAAAGCTTGCAGGTATTTCTCCAGAAAAAATCCAACAAGCATTAATGGTTGGACTTACTCCTGATGATTTCCAACAGATGGAAACAGATGGTAGATATAACTATTCTAACTCAAGTGACGAAGCATTCTCAAAAGCTCTAAGTAGTTCTTATACAGATAAGGTTAAGTTTTTCATGGATCAAAAAACTGTATTAGAGAATGCAAAATTCTCAACATCTTCTACAGTTGAAAAAACAAAACTTGAAGATCAGATTGCATCAATGGATAAAACCATAAAAGGTTTACAAGATGAATACAAAAGCATAACATCAACGTTTGCAAATGGTGATGTAGAATCTGCAAAAGCAAAATTGTTTACAATTGATTCTATGAATGGGTTTTCAAAAGCATTTGCACATACAGAGATTTCTCAAACATATGAAAACTCTCCACTTCTACAGGCTCAGCAATTTAGAGAAACTAAAGAGCAAACTTGGACAACATTCATGCTAACATATACCCAAAATGAAAAATTCCACAATGATGATCTTGAATCAAAAAGATTAGATAGAAATGAGAAAAAAAGAGAAAATGATTTAAAACAAAAAGAGCTAGAAGGATATGGTGGTCTTCCTAAACCAGTTGATAAAAATCTTCTTCCTACATATGATTATGGAAAGATTGTAGATGAAGCAGACAAAGGATATAATGCATTAAAGACATCAGATTTAGCTTTTTCTAAAAGCATAGGAAAAGATGAAGGTTGGTTAGATCAACAAAAAGAAGCATGGGAAAAATCTCCAAATTCTGTAGACTCAAGAGTTGCTGACTATTTTATGAAAACAGAAGTGGCAAGAAGAAGAGTTGACTCTGATCAAAGAATGGTTTTAGATATAGACAATGCTGCTAAAGAAAAGTTTGGTACAATAGATGATCTTATTCCTAAAGATGCTCCAAGTCTAGACTATTCTTCTGCATCTGGAAAATATAGATATACACCAAAAGACTTTGTTAATTTTAATAGTTTACTTGATAAATATGTTACTACAACAGTAAGTGGTGGAACTGGTGGTGCTGCAGTTAGTGTTAGATATGATGATGTTGCAGCAAAGAAGGAACTATCTGACAAGATGTATAATCTTTATCAATTGTATAAAACAGATCCTAGTAAATTAGGAGCTGGTGGAAAAACATTAATGAATAGCGTAAGACATTATGCTCAAACTGTAAATTTTCCTTTTAAGGAAACTGTAAAACAAATAACAGAGTTTAAAAGAACTGAACTCAATAATAGAATCACTGCTATGCAAGGGGTGGGATATTCAATACCTACAGCAACTCCTGCACAAAAAACAACTATAGCAAGTGCTCTTGTAAACTTTGCAGATTTTGCTGATCAGCAAACAGGTGGCCTTGCAAACTCTCCTAATTGGGATTCTAAAATAGCAAGAAAGTTGGCACTTGATCCAGAATCTAAATATACATTTGATGTAATTGAAGGAACAGAAAGAGATCCTGCTATGTATATGGCACACGTTACAGGAAATGCTGGAACAATTGATTTTCGTGTTACTCCTGAACAAAAGGCAGCTGTTTTTGGAAGTATGTTTGAACCAAGTCTTGGTGCACAATTTTTCAGACCATACCAAGAAGCTCTTAGAAAGAATGGAGGAATGTCAACAGCTCCATATCCTACACAACCAACAACTTCTAAGAATGCATATTTAAGTAGTGTTGATTTTCCAAATGTGCAGATATATGGTGTAAAAGCTAACGTTATTCAAGCTTCTGCTGGAAGATATACATTAAGACTTGCTGTATATGATCCTGTAGAAAAAAAGTGGTATAACGATATACAATATCCTCGTAAAGGATTATTGAATGATGAGCAGGGTGGAAAAGCAATAGTTCAACTAAATGATGCTGCAATACATGAGCTTATCTATGAAAAACCTATGACATCAGCAGATGCTAAAAAATTACAAAACGCTTCACAAAAACCTTTATAATGCCAGATACTCCCTTGTTAGACAGAATGGATTTGGAAAAATCTTTTGGTGACTATAAACCAATGGCACTACCTGCAGATCTTCCAAATGTTCCTCATACAGCACCAGACCTACCTATGCCTACTATTGCTGGGGAACCTTATATTTCTCCTCTTACTGCTCTAGAGAATTCTATATTTTCTACACCTGATAGAGGAGGAAAATTGATGGGTGGATCTATACCAAGAAGTTTGGCAGAGGTTACATCTTCAAGATATAATAATTTTGTTCCTGGAGATTATAATAATGAGGACGCATATGCTCAAGGGCAGGGCTGGACTTCTAAAATGGTTAATTCAGTTGGAAAAGGATTATCTCTCACAGGAACAACTTTCTTACAATCTACTGTAGGTCTTGTGAATGGTGTTGTTCAATGGGCAAATACTGGTAGAGCTGCTTCATTTTACGATAATGATTTTAATAGAAATCTTGATGAGATTAATAAGAAATTAGAAGATGTTTTACCAAACTATTATACAGATGCTGAAAAGAATGCAGCATGGTATTCTTATAAAAAATTATTTACAGCCAACTTCTTTTGGGATGGTATAATAAAAAATATGGGATTTGCAGCAGGTGCTGCATTGTCTGGAGGAGTTTACACTGCAGCGTTGAAAGCTCTTCCACTAACATCAAGACTGTTCTCTATAGGTAAAGCAGCAGAAGCATTGGCTGCTACAGAAGAAGGATTACTAGCTGCTGATAAAGTAGCTGAAACTTATGGAAAAGTTAAAGGTCTTTCTGATAAATTTCTATCATCTTATAAGACATTAAATAAAGCAGGCAGAGCAGTTGTTGCAGGACTTTCTACAACAGGTGAAGCTGGATTTGAGGCATTCCACAACATGAATCAATTCAGAGATGATAAGATTGCAGAATGGAAAGAGTTGCATAATGGAATGGAACCAAAAGGACAAGATCTTGCTAAAATTAATTCTGAAGCAGAAAACGTTGGTAACTCATCATTCTTATTAAACACTGGACTTCTATCAGTTACAAACTATATTCAATTTCCAAAAATACTTGGTTCTACATATAAAGCTGAGAAAGGTATTGTTAATGGACTTACGAAAGAGATAGGAGAGGTTACAACAGATGCTGCAGGAAAATATGCACAGAGGGCACCAAGATTTGGTAAAGTTTTATCTACATTAAATAAGGTGAGACCTTATACCTTTTCTGCATCTGAAGCATTTGAAGAAGGTGCTCAGTATGCAATTCAAGTTGGCACACAAGATTACTACAATAAAAAATATAAAGGTCAACATACAGATTGGTTAGAAAGTCTTGTTGAAGGTGCTGGTAAAACTCTTACAACAAATGAGGGTATGGAGAATGTTCTTATTGGAGGACTTTCTGGAGCATTGATGATGGCTAAAGGTAAGATTCAAGAAGGATCAGAAAAGACAAAGAACACTGCAGAAGCTATTGCTCAATTCAATAAATTTAAAATTTCTGATTTTACAAAAGAAACATCAGATGCAGTTAATAGAGGTGTTGCTATACAGGAAGATAGAGAAACAGCATTAAGACAAGGTGATGTTCTTGAGAGTAAAGATCTTGAAAAAGATTATATAATTAACTACCTCACTCCTCGTATTAAGTTTGGAAGATTTGATCTTGTAACAAGTGATCTTCAACAGCTTAGAGAACTTGCAACATCAGATCAAGGATTTGCACAATTGGTAGGTGAAGGAAAGGTTGTTCCTGGAGATACACAAGAGGCATATCTTAAGAGACTTACTAATCTTGAATCCACTGCAAATAACATGAAATCTCTATACCAATCTTTGAATTTAAGATATGGTAATTCTTTAACCAAAGATGGTAAACTTGCATACACACCAGAGGTGATGGATAAGATGTTGTATGCTGCTACAAAGATTGCTGACTATGATCAACGTATTCCTGAACTAACTTCTAAGTTGATATCTTCTAACATAGATGTAGCAACAATAGCTGATGAAATTCTCAATGGTAATTTTGATAATTACAATAAAATAATGGCAGATCTTGAAGGTAGTAAAAGACCTGATAAAGAAGATCTTATAGAAGCATTACAAGATGTCAATGAGCTCACTCTTCGTAGAGATAAGTTTATGGACGAATATGATGAAATTAAAAAATCACCTGAGAAATATCAAACCAAACTACCTGAGAATTTACAAAACAAAATAGATCCTGCTAGAAAGGTTTCTACCATCAAAACAAAAGATGGAGACATCGATCTTGAAACTGGTAAGGAATACTTTGCTGGTGCTCCTATGAGAAGAAGTAAAGAAGGTACATACTTCCAAGAGTTTTCAAGATTTACTGTTCTTGGAGAAACACCTGATGGTAAGCTTATAATAAAAACTATTTCTACAGATCCTAATACTCCTGGAGAAGTACTTCAGGTAGATAAAACATATTTTGAAAAACATCAATTAGGAGATGTTGCTTCTTTAGAAAGTAATCCTAATGGCAAGTTTTATGTTGAGTCTGCAGGACAGATATTCAAATATAATTTAGGTGGAGGTAAGTTTGTTGAAGGTACAGTGAGATATGATCGTAAGAAAGACAGACTTACATTTGTTTCTTTAGATGGTACAAAGAAGTTTAATATAACAAGAGCTGATTTCAAAGCAAAGAAAGGTTTCACTGAAGGTAAAATAGTTGCATCTGGACAGTTAACAGCAAGAGCTAAAGCAGCTCTAGATGAAGCTGTTAGTCAGGAAGAGATACAATCTGTATTTGACCAAAGAGATGAAGTATTGTCTGAAGTGTTCAATAACACTAAGAACAGACTTGAAGAAATAAACAAGTCTATCGAAGATGCTAAGAAAGAAATGGAGAGAATAAATGAATCCATTGAAAATCTTAGTATGACAAAATCTGGTGCTAAAAGAAAAGCTTTTATAGGTGCTGCAAAAAAAACATTGAATGCGTTACAAGCTCAATATAAAGATGTAGAAAACCTTGTAGCTAACTTAGAAGCTGAGAAAGAAGAACTTGAAAATGTTCTTCCATATCTACAGGAGATGTATGACAATAGAGACATGCTTCCTGAAAGTTATTCTGAAGTGGTTAAAGATCTTAAAGAAGAAATTGACCAGCTTGAAGAAATGATTGATAATACCAATGATGCTATCAAACAAGGAAACTCTTTATTAGATTCAATCAAAGGTGCAATCAATACAGCACTGTCTTTGTTTAATGATTTTGTGAAAAGACTTGGAGAAGAAAATCCAAAGATACCTTTGTTCATGAAAGACTTTCAAGAAAGACTTGAGAAGTATCTTGGAGAACAAGGAGCACAACAGTTTATCAATGATAGACTTGGGTTCACAGATATAGTTTCTGATCTACAGGATCAAATAGAATCCTTTGGAGATGAGCTCAACCTTCCTAATATGGAAAAGAGAGCAGAGAAACTCACTGCTCAACTTATAGAGTTAGAGAAAGGATTGAATGAATTGGTTAATAAAAGTATTGCCAAAGGGATTGTAATGGAAGCTTTCCAAAAAGCTGCTGAGGAATATGAGAAGAAAGTTGAACAAGAAAAGCTTTTTGTAAAGAATACAAAACTAATCAAGAAGTTTTTGGGTACAGCTGATGAAAGTGTTCCTACAGAACAAACTGATGAATCATATGAGGCTGATGCTAAGAAGGATGATATGGCTGTTGTTACAAGTACAACAGTTCCATCTGCAGAATTCTCTGGCAAAGATCTAGCACCTCATCACCAAAGAGCTAATCAGTTTGGTGCTAATATAGAAAATCTTCCTAACAGAGATAATATTCGTGGTGTAATTGTAACAAGTACAAATGAAGAAACTATTCTTCCTGGTCTTACAGAGTTTCTAAAGACACAAGGTGACCAAAGTATTGAGGTAGATCCTGAACAAACCATAGCTCTTGTTATGGTAGAAGTTGATCCTGAGGATGGCACTGTTCATTTGATTGGTGTAGATGGTCAAAGACTTGCTACACAAGATCTTAATGCTGCTATATTCCAAACATTCCCTCTAACGCTAACTTGGTCTAATGGTAAATCAATGTTTAGAGATTCTTCAGAAAACAATGTTGTAGAATCTCTAACAGATCAGTATTATAAATGGAGAGAAGAAACTCTTAAGAATCCTCCTAAAACACCATTTGAAGTGTCAGCATCATTTGGTATTCCTGAGCCTATCACTTATTTAGATGACAAAGGTGTTAAACAACCTGTTGTAGGAGCAACAACTTCTGTAGAAGAAGCAGGGCTTATTCAATCGTCTGAACTTTTAGGAGACCCTATGATTAAGCTTTCTACAAATGAGGAAGTTATTGAAAATGGTTCTACAAGATTTGAAGATGCGATAGGTAAAGTTTTCTTGAGTCTTAAGAACGCATATGTTAAACTTAAGAACAGAAAGTTCAATAAGCAAGAAGCCACTAACATATACAATGCAATATTTCGTGTAGCTACAAATATGTTTGAGAATGAAGAAGAAGGAATTGATTCCACTGAAGCTCAACGTATGCTTAGCTATTTAAGATCTATTGTTTACTGGGGTACACCAAAAGATACAGAAGGCAACTTAAAAGCATTAGGATATAACAGTGTATTCTTTGATAAAGAGGATGGGAAAGGTCCACTTAAACTCTTCATCTCTGGAAGAGGAGAGAACATAACACTAACACCATCATCACTTCGTACTAACAAGGATTTGATAATAGACCTTCTACAGAACATTTACAACAACGTAAATTCTAGAATGGTAGAGACTGATTGGAACGAACCTTATGAAGAAATCCTTTCTATTTCTGAGGATGGTAAAGTTGAAACAAGAGACTGGCCAAACTATCAATCATTCCTTCTATCTAAAACTCTTCCTGATGAAAGTGGTGGATTGAGTGGTGCTCAAAGATCTAACGATGAGCTACCTCTATCTGTTGAAATGAGACCATTAGAAGGAGAAGGTGATGTAAACAGACAAGGTATTTATTTTACAATCTCTCATCCTGAAGATAAGTTTGAAATTCCTAAAGAAGAATCTAAAAAGAAAAAGGTAATAAAGGGTTCTAAACTTGCTGAGGAAGAAGAAGAGGAGGAAGAGGAGGAAGAAACACCTAAAAAAACAACAAAGAAGAAAGCTAAAACCTCTCCAGGTAAAATTAAGTTTGCACCAGAAGGAACTGTTGTATTTGATGGTGAGACAATCAATACATTTACAGTTGGTAAAAAGAAAATCTACTACATCGCTGATGGAGATGCTCTTAAAAATAAAGACCTTACAAATGGCATAAAGATAATATTTACAAAAGGAGATGCTAAATCTATACATGAAGCTCTTAAGGATAAAGGATTAGATGGTGCAAAAGCTCTTTTCACAATGAAAGGGAACATTGCTAAAGAGATCCTTCCTAAACTAGGTACATCTAAAACCAAGACAAAAACTAAAACAACTCCTTTTGCATCAAAGAAAGGAAAAGCTGATACAGGTGAAGAATCATTTGTTATAGGGGATGAAGAGGATGAAGAAGATGATGATACAGAAGATTCTGTAGAAACTGCTGAAGCTGTGGAGGATGTTATTGAAGATGATCAGGATGAAGTAGTTATCATAGACGATGAACTTCAAGATGATCTTGATGACATGGAAGATGATGCTCCATTCAGACTTGCTATAGAGGAAAGAATAAATGCATTCCAGGGAGAGAACTGGGCTAAGCTTGAATCATGGTTAAAAGCTAACTTTCCTAACGTTCCTGTGTATAGAGTGAAGAACATTATTAAAGCTACCAATGGCAGACAAGCATGGGGTATGCTTAAGGATGGTGCTATATACATATATGAGAATGCAGAGGTTGGTACAGCTTATCATGAAGTGTTTGAGGCTGTATGGAAAATGTTCTCTGATTCTAAAGAACGTAGAGCTGTCCTTGCTGAATTCAAAGCTAGAAAAGGAACATTCATAGATAGAGAAACTCTTAGAGAAGTGGCTTATTCAGATGCTACAGATAAAGAAGCAAAAGAACAATTAGCTGAAGAGTTTAGAGACTATGTACAAGAAGGAAAGATTCCTGCTAAGCCTACAGAAGGTAAACCATTTATAGTTAAATTGTTTGCTGATCTTGTAAACTTCATTAAAGAATTCTTTACAGGAAACAAAGCACAAATCAATACAGCAAACTTATTTGCAAGGATAGGTAGTGGATATTACAAACAATACTCTCCATATCATTCAAGACTATCTTTTGCTAAAGAAGGAATTATAGATATAGAAGATGCATTTGCCAATGATGACTCTGAGTTTAGCATTGCAAACTTTACAGGTCAGGAAGTTCATGACATTATGCAAGAACTTACATACCAAACTCTTGGTACTATTGTAGAAAAGAATGAAAGTTTGTTCAATGTTACAAGTAAGAACAAGAAAGAGTTATATGATGAATTAAGATTAGGATTGAGAAAAACTGTAACTAGAGGATACAAAGCTGCAAAAGCTCTTGTTGATGCTGGTAAGGTGGGTAAGAAAAATGCTGCTAGTGAAATGGCTAAATCATTAGCTATGAGAGCATCTGTAATGAATGATGATATATGGAACAGCATTGTAGAAAAACATCAAGAATATCTTAAGAAGTACAATATTGAATTTGATGAGAATGATGAAATGCAATTGACTGATGATGACAATTCAGGTAAATCAGATTATCAAGAAGCTGATAAGATAGATCATTTTAAGAAAGCAAATGCTGCTATTAAACTTCTTCTCTCTACAGTTCCTATTGTTGAAGCAGATCCTACAACTCCTGGGAAGACATCATTAGTTCGTTCTTCTATAGGAGGAGTCACACTCCTACCTACAATAGAAGTGTTTGTTAAGATTCTTAATAATACATACAACTCTCGTAACGTAGAGGACATGCTTGATAGAATCAGAAAGATGGCAAAGAATGATATTGATTATCGTACTGTCTATGAACGTATTACAAGAAGAAAGGTTGATACTCCTGGACCAATTAATCTAAGTAACTTAACTAAAGACCATGATGTTGATCTTTTAAATGCTCTATGGAGATCTTTCAAGAAACAAAATCCTGAAGTAAAAGTACATTACATTCTAGACAATGGTGACATACAGATAGGTGATGCCAACTTAGCAAGTGCTACCAATCAAGCTAAGGCTGATATGGTGAAAGCAATTGTTAAGAAGATTAAAGGCAAGAATGATTATTTTGTAATGGACAAAGAGAAGAATGTGTTTAGAGGAATAAAAGGAGCTGCTTCTAGAATAAGACTTGGTAGTGTTGCAGACAGAATAATTTTCTTAAAAACACTTGGTATCAATTTCAATTCTGCAGATGTTGTAAAGCTTAGCAAACACAAACTTGAAGTATTTAAAAAAGCTGTTAATGGATTAAGAGATAGTATATCACAGGCTCAAGAGATTGCCACACTTAGTGGTAAGGTGTTGAACATCAACAAACGTTTGACACAACTTGCTGAAATCAAAGCTGCTATAGAAAATCCTGAATTTGACAGTACATACTTTGGTATAAATGGCGAAAGAAAACAAACATACATAGGAACAAATGCATCTAGCGATCTCTATGATGCTCTGTCTCAAGTGGATAATATAAAAGATATTCCAAAACTATATCCTCATCTAGCCTATCTACTTACAGATTCCTTTGTACAGGGTTCTGTTATCATGAGAAAGATGTTCAATCCTGTAACAGGTGATAGAATATTAGGATCAGATGAATTGATGAAACCTGATATTGTTGATGGTACAAATGATCAAACTAGAGGTAAGAAGAAACAGTCTTCTAAATTAACATACAGAGACAGATTTATTCAAGAGATAAATTTAAACTTAGAAGGATATTATTTAAATCTTGTTCCAGGTGATGCATCATTAGAGTGGATGATGAACATGGGTAATCACGTTACACAGAAACAATTGCTTTCTGGATTTGGAGAAGTTAATAAAATATTCAGAGGATATTTCCTATCTGAAGTTAACCTTGCAAGAGAAGAACGTCCTACAGCTAAAAATAGAAACACAAAGAACTTAAGATTCTTTGAAGATATTCTTGGTAAAGAGTTACATGATGAGATTACTAGTCAGCTTCCTGAAGATAAAAAGAATCGTTTGCAGAACAGGGCAGCTAACAAGAAGAACAGTGACATGTCTCCTGAGGAACTATATGCAGCATATGAAAGTAAGATAAACAAAGCTCTTCAAGATTTTATAGAAGAGCAATCAGAAAGTCTTAAGATTACAATGATGCTTTATGGTATAGCTATTGAAACCTCAGAGGGTTGGAATGTTGAAGGTCTTGACTTTGAAAATACAGAAGGTATCAATAGCAGTACATTGATGAGAGAACTTAATGGTCTCACAATCAATTTTATGATTAACAATATAGAACTTCACAAACTTTTATATTCAGATCCATATCAATATTCAGATGAGCTAAAGCGTATTAAAAACTTTAATTCTCCACGTCAAGCAATTATGTCTAATTCTAAACAGATGAATGCTGTGATGAATAAGGTGTGGAATAAAATGTATACTGACAAGAAAGATATAGGATATACAGATTTTACAAGAGACTATTTTAAAACTGCAACTCTTGAAGATATTATAGGTGTACATAATCTTCCTGGATATACAGATGCATTATATAAAGAGACTGATGGTTCTGGTATAATCACAATGAAAGGTAATCGTAACTTTAGAATTCGTTCAGGTGATTGGACCCCTCTTGAAGAAAGGCAGTACATATATGATGTTGCTTGGGAGAAGACATTTAAGGGTAAAGATCTATCTCAGAAAGAGAAAGAAGAAAAAGGTCTCATCCTTTCTCAAGAGGAACAACAGATTTATGATGCAGGAAATCCTCACGTAAAAAGTGCATACACTCCAATCAAACCTATTGTATCTGGTAACAAAGATAATGGTAAGCCTTACAACGATGTAATGCTTGACAAGTTCGCTCTTTATCCATTGTCACTTAGAGTGATGATGGAAATTAATAAAGATGCAAATGCTATTAAGCTTTATGACAAGATGCAAAAAGAAGATATTGATTATGTAATCTTTGAATCTGGCAGAAAGGTTGGTGCTGATAAAGTTAACAAGGTTTATAATGATGAGACAGGAAACTTCAATAATGCTCCTTACGAAGGAGTGTTTAAAGTTCCATTTGCAATCATGAGTGTTCAGGCAGAAGTTCCTTCTAAAGACTCTGCTGTTGTTAGAAAAGCTACACAGGTTACAAAACTTATCACCATGGACTTTATGGAAGCAGGTGTTCCTGTTGATTTCATGATTGATGAGAAAGATTTTAACAAGAGATATAAAGAATGGTATTCTATTCAGTCTGAAGAAAAAAGATTGGAAGAATCTAAACTATACAAAGAGATTAAGAATAATGAAAGCTTCTTAAAAGCTCTTATAGAAGATGGTTTTGAAAATCTCTTACAAAGATTTGGTATAAAAGAAACAGTTGATAAAGATGGTAAGCCTGCTTTTGAGATTGCTGATTTCAAAAAAGTCGTAAAGACTCTTAAGGAAGAAATGATGAAAAGAGAGATTAATGATAACATCATTAGTGCTCTTACAGGATTTGAGAATGGTGATGTTGTTCTTGAAGCCACTCCTGCATATCAACAAATCAGAAACGTTCTATATTCTATTGCTGATCAGGAAGTTATATCTCAGAAGATTTCTGGTGGTATGAAGGTACAGATTCCTTCTACACTTATGGAATCAAATAGAGTGAAGGCTGAGATGATCAAGTTGAAAGATGGTAAAGAAAAACTAGCATACACATCAGATGTATTAAACTTCTATTCTCTTACAGAGGATGGTAAGACAGTTAATGTATGTGAGATTATGATAGGAAGATGGTTTGATTCTGATATGTCAGATGAAGAACTTCTTAAGTATTTAAATGAAACAAAAGAAGGACAAAGAATTCTTTCAGGATTGGGTTATCGTATTCCTAACCAGAAACAAAACTCAACAGATAAGTTTGTTATTAAAAAGTTCCTTCCTAGAGAGTTTGGTGATTCTGTAGTTGTTCCTGCTGCTTTTGTACACAAAACTGGATCTGACTTTGATATTGATAAATTGTCAATGTATCTAAAGAATGTATTCATTGATAAGTTTGGCAAACCAAAGATGATCGAATTCCTTACAGATGAGAATTCTACAATTGAGCAGAGATATAAAAGATTTATTCAATCAAAGGTTAAAGAATATGCATCTATTAAAAGAGATGTAAGAGAAAGCTCCTTAGAATATCAACAGCTTCAAGAGGAACTGAATAATAGATTTGATTCTTACAAGGAAAAACTTCAGGAAACAAAAGATCAAATCATCACTCCATATTCAGATAGACTTGATGCAATAAAAACTAAAATTGAACAAGGTCAAGATGCCTCTCAAGATATATTTAACCAAGGATTTGATATATTCAGAGAGCTTCCAAAATCAGTGAGACAGCAATTCTTTGAAAGAAATCGTCAACTTGATGATCTAATCAAAGATGAAACTATTCAATCTTTTGATAAGACATTATACTTCAAAGCATTTGCTCAGCAATGGAAAGAAGCATTAAAAGCTGAAGGTGACTATCAATTAACTTATACAGACAAAGAAGGTAAGGAACAAGTGGAAACTGTAAGCAGTGCTGGTACAATAAAGACACTGAATAAGTTAATGGATAACTATGATTTCTATCTTACATCTATTGGATGGACTAAAGAAACCATAGCTGAATTCAATGATAATCTTACTAGGCTTAAAGATAATGTAGAACAATACAAAAATCTAAAAGAAGGCATAAAGATTGATGCACTCATCACTCCTAATAAAAACTTAATTGCAGAATTCAATTCATTGTTTGACAGAACGTTAGCAGAAACATTCAACCTAATGTCTATAGATGAATTTAAAACTCTTTCTATATACAAACAGAATTCAAGGAAAGCATTGGAGAATGGATACATAGAGTCTTCTGAGGCATTGGTTAGTAGCAGAGAAAACTTTGATCAACTAATTAAACCAAACTCTGCAGAGCAATTGAAAGATCTTGCAAATGAGGTTGTAGATAGTTTGAACCTAACTAAGTTTGATTATTCTAGAGCAGGAAACATGCTTAACAGAATGTTCATGTCTACATTAAGACATGCATTTGTTACAGGTAAGTATGCTATTGGTATTGCAGCTGTTAACCAAACAAACCATTCTCTTAACCAAAGACAACCTATTTACATTGATCTTGATAGAATGGAAAACGTTAGCTTTCAAGATAAGAATTGGTTAGGTGATGGTAAGCTTAAATTCTTTAAAGAAGATGGTACAGATAACTTTAACACAATTACAGTTAAGGACAAAGTAGTTACCACGTTATCAATGATTAAGAATCAAGCAGGAGATTTTATATCAGACATCATTGCTCAGTTCATAGATGGATATGTGGATATATCAAAAGGTCCATGGATTATACAGCTTGGTGCTACACCAAACGTTGCAAGTACATTCTTGTTCCTTGTTAAAGCTGGTGTGCCTATCAGAAGTGTTGTATATTTTATGAATCAACCAATCATTCGTGACTACTTACGTTCATTAGAGAATTCTGGATATACATGGGTGTTCAATGATACGCAAATGGCTGCATTGTTAGCAGACAATAAATATAAAGTGGCTGATGATATAGTGAGAAGTATAACAGCTCTTCCTACAGAAGATCGCCTTAAAGAGTTTCTTGGTCAACAAGATTTTAACATTAGAGAGAAAGCTGAGCAACAATTTGTCCTTAAAGAATTCTTAAAGTATGCTAAGTTGGCTGAGCAAATGTTCCATGTAACACAAGGGTCAAACTTTGACACAGCTAATTTCAATGATCCATATCTTGTCTTTAAGAAGGAACAACAACTCCTTAAGGCCCAAGGAACAATCATATCATCAGTGGATGAACTTATAGAAAACTCTTTCCTTGAAACATTAAGATTTAATATCACTAAGATGAGAGATGCTCTTTCTGAGATTCTTAAGTCTGATAAATCAAGAGTGAGAAAGGTGATACAGTCTGTACTCACTCCTTATGTAGATAAGTCTGATAGAGAGTTTGTTAAGATAGCACAAAAGGCTGTTGCAGATCTTTTTGATTGGGTGGTTCAATCAGACGTTACCACTAAGTCAAAGGTGAGATTGAACAGTTACATAGAGAGTGCATTGTTAAACGATGATAACTATGTAAGACAGATTAATAGCTTTGTTGAGAAAGTTAGAAACAATAAGAAACATCCTCTATACAACAATCAGATAATCAAGATATTAGAACCTATTCTTTCAGATAGAGTGAATGGTGTAGATAACTTGAAGATCAAGAGTAGAGATAATAAAGTGTATGATCAAAACATGATTATCTATGGGTTCAAAGAACTTAAAGATCATCTAGGTGCTGATAACCAGGAATTGTATAACAAACTTGTTACAGTGGCTGTATTACAATCAGGATTATCAAGGTCTCCAATATCATTTACTTCGTTATTGCCATATGAAGATTTCAAAAAGATATATAATGAAGTTTTGTCAAAGCTGGAAACTATTCCTAACTTAGAGGACTTTTATAAACTGAATGTATTTGAAAGAAACAATTGGAATGATGATGAGCTCGTTCCTCACTCAAGAGCTAAATTATTCCAATCAAAAAGTGATGATTGGTATTACAATACAAATATGAATTTTTTACCAAACGATGTACAATATGCCATTACAAAAGGAAAGATTCCACAAGTTCTTACAATGTCAATGTTTACAAGAGATGGTGCTTCTGACATAATTGTGTATAATTGGGATGATGAAAGCTTTACAATCAATGAGCGTAAAGAGATGCGTAGGAAGGGTGACTATTCATTTATAAAGAAAGGATTATTTAAGAAGGTGTACGATGAGTTTGGAGAACCATTAATACATGGTGCAGACACAGCTTTTCCAAGTTACGTATACCAAGCAATTAATGCATGGGGTGATTCCTTTAGAGCAAATGAATTCTATTCTACACCTAGAAAGTCTAAAATAGAAAATGGATTTATCAAAGTGAAAGAGGTTACTCCATCTGAAATCATTGCATACTTTGTTGGTAGAGATGGACGTGTTAGTAAAGAGAGTGATATTGCAAATGCAGGAACAGTCATTTCTAATTTTGCAGGATATGTAGGAGGTTTCTCAAATGCTGGTAAAGGAACTGTTGCTGGTGATGCTAAAGATAAAGCAATGAGAAAGATGGCAGATGGTGTGATTGTTGAAGTGGTTGATAAAAAAGGTCAAACATCAAGTAATACATCAGCTACAGAGGTTGCTAAGAACAAAAACTTAAAACTTGAAACAAAGAAAGAAGGTGATAAGTTTGTAATTGCAGCAGCTATTGGTAATCCTACACCTGGCTTTGCTCAAGTCATGCTAGCAAGGAATGGAGAAATAAGAGGTCCACTTGCTGAAATGACTAAGAAAGCAATTAGAAATGCAAATGATGCAGGATTTAGTTTTATAGTTGGAGACATGCCTGGTGTAGATAGTGCATTCATAGACTACTTACAAGAAATAGGAGCAACGTTCCAAATATACCATGCAGGAGAAAAGGAAAAAGATAGTAGAATAAAGGTTACAATAAACAAATTTAACGAAGAGGATAATGAAAATATATTTAAATGTTAATAACCAATGAGTAGTTGTAATGTAAGACTGAACACAATCAATAAGATGCAAGAGAAAGGTGCTATCAGTGGTTCTATGGAAGTACTTGATAAACAACTTTTTGATAGATTGAATGAGAAATATTCAAAATTAGCTCAGGATAAATATAAAGTGGCTAACAAAGGATTGTTGTTTAACATGCAAGTGAAAACAGTTCCTCGACTAGAAAGAGTTCCTTATTATAGAGAGAATACAAAACAAGTAATTAAAGCTGTTCCTAACGATAAGATGTTTGAGGAGCTGCAATACAACTATGACTTGTTTGAACAGAATGGTGGAATTTTCTATCAGCTTAATGAAACACATCAGGAAGTACCATCTAATGGTAACTTCATGAATCAGTTAACAAACTTTTTTAATAAGAATGGTTTTAAATTAAGCATTGATGTTCTTAAAGACTATCGTGAGTTTTTTGATTTTAAATCAGGTATAGATCTTATTCAGAAGGAAGTATTTCTACCAAGTGAAGACTTTATTCCTACAAAGGAAGCTGCTGTTCTTGGTGTTACATTGTTAAAGAAGACAGAAGAATACTTCAAGCTGTCTAAACATATTAAAGCATGGGACCAGTATGCTGAGAAGAAAAGATTCTATATACAGGAAGTAAAGAACAGAGGTAGAATTTTTGGTAACGAGGCTGTAGAGATTGCAGAGATGTATGTGATGTACGACTTTGTAGAAAACTATATTGTTCCTAATTACGATAAGCTTTTAAAGGCAGACAAGACATATAAAAAAGAAGGTGCTCTTGTAAAGAAGATTAGAGAAGTTTCCTTTCTAGAAAAAGCATACGAGTATTTTAATAAAATGATGAGAAAGCTTTTTGTATTGAAGCCTTCTTTTCAAGAAGCTGAGGCATCAGCTAAGAAGATAGCAGCTGAAATCTTAAACAACTCTATCAACTTTGAAATAAATAAAGACTATGTTCTTAAGAATGAAATAAAACTATCAGATGCAGACAATGCTATCAAGATAGAAATGGAGAATAAAGGTTTTGTTCTCACAGGTTCTGCAATGATTAGAATGTTGGGTGACATATATCGTGCAAAAGATGAAGTGATAAATGATCTTGATTTCATTATGTCATACCAGGATTTTAAAAATCTTGACATCGATCTTGCAAAGATGAGTGATAAAGAACTTTCACAAGTTCCTGAGGAGCAGTATATCAAGAAGCTTTCAGATGTTATGTCAGAAAAACTTGGTAAAGAATATGTTATCAAAAAAGCATTTGTTGGACCTGATCATAAAGGAAATAAATCTGTTACACTCACCTATTCAAAAGGAAACACTGTAGTGGATGTATTTGTAAGAACAAGTTCTTCTTTTGCAAAAGAGTTTGAGAACAATCAGAGCATCATCACTGACATGCTTACAAATAAACTGTTGATGGCTAAAGAAAAGCACATAACAGACTATTTATATTTCAGACCAAGAACAGAACTTGAACGTGCCAGAAGGAGTCCTTCTGTACAAATATTAAGTAGGCTCTCTCTTAATGAGAACTTTGAAATGAAGAAAAGAAAACTTTCAGAGTTCTTTGATCTTACAGACAAATTTAATGAGTTTAAAGATGATAGATGGTATGACGCTCCTGGAGATGAGCTTCTTGCGAAACGTAATGATGAACTACTTAAAAAGATATACACTAAATTAGGAAAAGATAATGGTGACTATCTCTACTCACTTATTCAAAATGAATTAGAAGTTACTAAGAGATATGCAAAACCTGAAGAAAAAAAGCACATGGTAACTCTTGGTAGAGTTATTAGAACAATGATTCCTGCTGCTTTGAAGAATGGTATTGTAGCAGATATAAATTTTGTGGACTACAAAGTTGACCAAGGGTTAGACGACTATCTGACTAATTGGGCCAAGAAGTATAACATTGAGATTAAGAACATAAAAGACTTTGCAGATGCACAGACAATATCCTTATCTGGAGCAGTTGATGTCATAAACAAAATCATCTATTTAGCAAATAGCGAAGATAGAAATGTTACCACCATGGCTGAAGAGGTGGCTACAATGATGGTGTTTATGATGGGAACACAGAACTTTGAAATCAACAGTGCACTAAAGCAAATCAAAAACTATCCTAAATACAATGAGGAATATTTAAAATACTCAAAGTTAGATAGATATAAAGAAAAGAATGAGAGTGGTATAATGGTACCTAATGTAAAGAAGATCAATATAGAGATTCTTACAAAGGCTATAGCAGAAAGACTTGTAATTAAATATAAAGCAAGAACATCTGGTAATCCTTTCTGGGAGCAAGTTGACAATATAATAAATTGGTTTGTTCAGATATTCAAAGGAAAAAGAGGATTAAACTTGGATGTTATATTAGACAAGATTGCTGAAGACATCCTATCAGAAGAGTCATCAATCATAAAACCTCTCCCTGAGAACTATGAACTTAAGACATATGAACAGACAATAGCAGATAACCCTCAGCTTGTTACACTCTTAGATGAACTTGTACCTATGGGATTTATTCCTACAGGTAGTCTGTCTTACAGAAATCAACTTGACACATACAGAGGAAAAGGAGAAAAAATACACGATCTAGATCTCACCACTACAAAGTTTGATTCAATAGAATCAGCTATTGCTGCTATAAAGAAAGTGTTTCCAGAATTCTGGATTGCAACATACATCAATCCTAAAACAAAAACTGAAGGAAATAAAATGTGGGAAGACCACATAAGATGGAGTGCAACAGGATATTATGGAGGATCAATTGTAGGAAAGATTGGAGAGAATTTTGAAATAGAAATGACAGATGATGGAAAAGAAGTTCAGCATACAGTAAAGAATATTGTCACAGGAGAAATACTTAAAGAAGTGGCTAGAGATGCTGATGGTAACGTGTATGGTGGAGGTGTTCTGATAGATCTTTTTGTTGAAAAAGATAGAAATCAAACAGTTGTTGTAGATGATAAAGGTCTTGCTCATTATGTTCTCAGCTATGATGAGAAGTTAAAATATGGTAGACCAAAGGATGCAATGGATCTTGTCTATTCTAAGAATAGAAGAAACGTAGATTTGATGGATAACCAATACATATTCTATCAAACTGCAGGAGAAGAAGAACAGCAACAACAACAGTCTTTCCAATTAGAAGACATGCCTATGTCTGAAGCTTCTGCTTCTACAATAGAGAAGATTAAAGAGGCTTGTAAGAAAATGGGAATTAAGATTGAGGCTCTTGTTGAATATGCTAAAAAGACTGGGCTTGATACAAGAACAGTTAATGGTGTTGCTGATCTTGTTAGAGGAATTGTTGCAGTGGCTGAAGGTAAAGAAGAAGTTGCTCTTACAGAGGAGATGGTCCATTTAGCTACAGCTATATTGGAGCAAACCAATCCTAAGATGGTGACAGAAATGATTGCCAAGATTGATAGATTTAAAATCTACAAACAAACATTAGACGCATACAAGAATAAGAAAGAATATCAACTGCCTGATGGTAAACCAGACATTCGTAAGATTAAGAAGGAAGCTGTAGATAAACTTATAGCTGAACTTATAATCAATCAGAATGAAGGAACTACAGAATTCCCTGAACTAAGAGAAGAGATAAACAGATCATTAGTAAGAAAACTTTGGGATGGTGTACTTGATGTCATTAGAGGCATGTACAAATCTTCAAATGTAAACATCTTTGAACAAGCTGCTAGACAGATTGGTGAAGGACAAGTGGGTGGTACAGTTAACGATATTGTAGCAGATGGTGTATTCTTTCAGCTATCAGATGTTCAAAAGAAAATACAAGCAGAGATATTAAATACAAAAAATTCTATAGATAAAATTGTAGGAGATCCTGGTAAAGCAGATCCTCTTCTACTTGATGCTGAGGAAGCTAATAATTTCTATGAAATAACTAACTCTGATGGTACAAAAGATACTATTCTTAAAAGGGTAACAGATAGAGTGAAGGCTTGGTATGAACAAAGATTTCGTGGTAAGGTGTTCACTCCTCAAGAACAAGCATTTAATGAATTAAAAAGAAAGTATGGTGTGCAAGGACACGCAGATCTTGAGGAAATACATTCTAGATATTACAACAAGGATGGTACAAAGAGAGACAAACCTGGACAACGTCCTAGAAAATTCAATCTTCCTAATGAGGAAATGTATTCAAAGCTTGAAACATATTATAAAGATCTTATCAAAACATTCCCTAAAGACACACTTATTATGTCTGAGGTGATCATATATGATAAGAAAGAAAAAGAAGCAGGTACTCTTGACTTTCTTGCTATAGAGCCCTCAGGAAAAGCACACATTCTTGACTGGAAGTTTATGCATATCAAAGGAGATGATGTGGCATGGTTTAAGCAAGGAGCATTCAACATTCAGCTTGGACGATACAAGCAAATGTTGAAAGACAACTATGGTATCAAAGAGTTTGGAATGACAAGAGCTATTCCTATTTCTATGGAATTTAAACCTATAAATAGATTTGATATATCAGCAGGATTTAAATTAAGTGGTGTTGCAATAGGTTCTGTAAATGCTGCAGACATAGATGATCTTAAACTTGTTCCTATTTCTGAAGAGACTGAATCTACAGGTGAAGAGAAGTTGGATGAATTGATTGTAAAACTTAATGCTCTATTGAAACAAATTGAGAAAGAAGAAGTTACAGAAGATGAAAGAGAGTTTAAGATAGAGAGATTGAATACATTAAGACAGACAATAAGAATTGTTCAAGCCACAAACAACATTGCTCCTCTCATTGACACAATAGAAGTGATGAGAAAAGAGGGTGATAAAATAATCAATGATTATGAAATCACTTATAAAGACAAGCCTGGAACATCTAAAGACTTCAATAACAAAGAATTATCTGATTTCTCAGATGACATGAATAACTATATCAAGTTGTCTAGCATATTTGTAGACATCAATAGAGACATTGGCAGTCTTTTGTATAGCAAAGACATGGAAGCAAAAGCAAAAACCAAAAAGCAAAAAGAAGAACTTAAAGAAAGAAAAGAATATTTTGAAAAATTAAACGAAGAAGCTAATGCAATTTATGATTCTAGAGCTAAGATAAAGAAAATATCTGCTGAGTTTGCTGACAAACACATTGGACAAAGAAATCTTGTAACAGGATTGTTAAGACCTGAAGCAGTGATAAAAGGGTTAAGTTCTTTATTTAGAGGTGTGTCTGATCTTCCATTAGCATCATTGAACATTCTTTACAAGGTGACACGTATGGCTATAGGCAGAGCGTCTGAAGATGCTCTAAAGGAAGTGAAAGAAATCATGGACATCAGAGAAGCTATAATAAAGAAGGGTGGTGATGTTAGAAAGTTCATACAACAGATGTATCAAAAAGATGAAAAAGGTAATATTGTAAACAAGCTTATATACAAATACAGCAATAAATTTCGTGACACTGTAGATGAAAAGTTTGCTGCAGGTGGTGACAGAAGATGGATTCTTTCAAACATAGATGTAGAAGGATACAAGAAAGAAGCACTTCCAGTTATCACAAATAGAGTGGCGCAGATTAAAAAACAACCATTACCTGGTACAGCAGCTCAAGTGAAGGCAATGAAACAGAAGATGATTGAAGAGGTTCTTCAGAAGTATGATATCACTAGACCAGACTTTACAGGTGGAGACAACTACATTATCAAAAGACATCCTCTTCCTATATGGTATTCAGAGGAATACAAAGCAGTGTTGAAAGATTCTGATCTAACTAGACTGTTCAACTTCATTAGTGAGTTTAATGAAAAGGCTAAAGATGTTGGATATATAAACAACAATGTTGTTAAAACCTTTCTACCATTTGTAAGAAAGACAATGGCTGAGGAAATATCATTTGACAATACACTTTCTGTAATGCGTTTGTTTGAAAACAATCTGCAGATGAATGTAGATGATGTTGGATATGGTAATGTAAATAAGATAACTGGTGAATTAGAAAATAGTATTCCTAAGTATTATACACATGACTTCTCTAAAAGAGAGGATGGTGTTAATGACTACTCTGATGTGAGTGAAGATCTTTTCAAGAATCTGATTCTATATGTTCAACAAGTTAATAAGTATAAGTATATGACTGAAGTTGAAGGTCAGCTTAAACTTGTAAAAACTGTTGAGGAGTTTAAACAACACCATCTTAACGTAAACAAGCGTGGAGATGTTGTGTTACAAGCAAATGGTAAACCTGAAAAGGTTGAAGGAAACAAAGAGAACGCTAAGATGTATGATGAGTTTTTAAGAGTGCTTCTCTATGATCAGAAATATATTCTTTCAGATGCTGATACTCCTTTATATATAGGAAAGGTTTTGAACTTTGTAAAACAAGGTTTAAATAAAGTTACTGGTAGAGAAATATTTAAACCAAACGAAGAAGTTACACCTACATCTCTAATTAAAACAGTAGACTCTGCAAACAGAGCATTTCAGGTTAAAACACTTGGTCTTGAGATTATTCCAGGATTAGTAAACTTATTTGGTGGTAATGCTCAGATGGCTGCACAGGCTGGTAGATACTTTAGATATAGAGAGTTTTTAAGAAATGAGAAAACAATTACATCCATGGAGTTTAAAAACGATGAAGATAAAAAAATCTTCATAGAACTTATGGAAACATTTATGCCTCTAAAGGATGACCCAGCTTATGAAGAATATAAAAAAGCAGGACTTACAAAACTTACACAGAACAATCTTGGTGATATGCTGATGGTAACAATGCGTTATCCTGAACAAATAATGGAGAAAGCTACGTTTCTAACTCTACTGGAAAACACTATGGTTGTTGATGGTAAAATGGTAAACATTAGAGAAGCTGTTAAGAAGAAATATAAAAACAGATATAACTCTTCTTCTGAATATAAATCTTCTAAAGACAATATAGAGAAAGAGATTGATGAGTTGCAGAAAACAAAATCTATAGCTGCTACAAGAAAGCTTGAAAATGGAAAACTTGTAATTCCTGGTCTTGATATATCAGATAGAAATGAGATACAAAGACTTACAAGTCTATCAAGACGTATCTCAAGGAATGCTATGGGTGGTATATCAGATGGTGACGTTAATAGAATGTCTATGTCTGTATGGACAAAGAGTATGATGGTGTTTAAAGGATGGATTCCTAAACTTGCTGATACACGTTTCTCTGAGCTTAGAAAAATATCTGATGATTTCTCTGTAGAAATAAAATATGATGAAGAAGGAAATGCATATACAGAAGGACAGAAATATGATATTGGTAGACTTAGGCTTCTTGGATATGTGTTGATGACATCTTTTAGAGATAAGGCATCTAACATTACAAACATCATGCAAATGAATGATGCTGGTTTGGCTGCATTAGATAAGATGTATGTTGAGTTTGCTGAGAAATATAAAGAGAGAACAGGTGAAGATTTTGATATGTCTAAGGAAGATTTTATAGACATGGTGAGAGCAAACTTAAGTAATCAGTTAAGAGAACTAGCAGTGTTAGCATCTTTACTTGCAGCATCTTTAGCGTTAGGATTTGTAGCTCCTGATGATGATGAAGACAAAGCAACAAAGAACTTCTATCGCTATTCTCAAAAGGTATTGGATAAATTTACAAGTGAGATATCTTTCTTTGTTAACCCTCTTGAGTTTGAAAAGCTTTTAAGTGGTAACATGTTCCCTGCAATAGGACTTGTAACAGATATGACTAAGTTCTTACAACATTTCTGGTTACAAACAACAGGACTAGACTTTGATCCAAACTCAACGTTTGATGAAGTTAGAGAAAAGGCTAAGCCAATTAAATATGCTGCAAAATCTCTACCTGTATTTAAATCTGTATTGACATATCTATCACTAATTAGTTCTGATTTTGCTAAAGAGTTTGATATAACAATTCAGAGAGAAAGCAACATAAGATAACGCTATATTATGCATCGAAACTTAATCGATATCATTGAAAACCCTTTAAAATAAGTAATTTTATATTATGAGAACAGCTGCAATTTGCCCTACATGTGCCACATACATTAATGCATTATGTGTCATTTATAATGGTCCAAACCTCACGAATACAAACGTGGCTACATTGGACAACCTTGAAACAATAGTCCAAAACATTAATGATAATCTTGTTCCTAGATATGGATCTGGTGCCCCTTCAAACAACGCTGTATATGAAGGACAGATTTATATTGACAATGCTACAGGAGATGTATATATTGCTACAGCAACAGGTGGTGGTCCTGCTGATTGGGTACAATTAGCATATCAGTCTGCTATTCCTGCTACACCATCATTAGATGATGTCTTATTAGTTGGTAATACAAGTACTACGTCTGTTGTTATACAAGATCTTTTAGTGGCTCCTACACAGACAAACACAATGATGTCAGATGGTAATGAACTATCTGATACAACACAAGGGTTTATTACAAACTATCACATTAACGATATATATGTTACAGACACTGTAACAAGTGATTTCTTACAGATAGCAATTGACAATACACAGAATCAAACAATTACATTCCCTGATACAAGTGGTCAATTAGCTTTGTTATCTGATACACAGCTTAGTTTACAGAATGTTACAGATAATGGTAACCTTACAAACGATCCTATATTTGCAGATAGTTTCTCATCCACTCCTACATACTTAAGCAACTTTGCTTCTTTATTAGGATATGTTGGAGATGGGACAACAGCACATGGTGCTCTTCAATTAAAAGAAGATTCTGATGGTACAGGTTTCTCATCTACTATAACAGCTGACATAGATCTTACAGCAGACAGAACAATTTCTATTCCTGATGCTGATGGTACAATGGTACTTTCAGTTAATGGTAACATTCCTGATAATCAAGGAAATGTTGTTGTTGCAGGGCTTCCTACAACATCTACTCTTCAGGATGTATTAACTAATGGAGCATCTTCTACAGGAATAGACATGGAGATAGTAGATGCAGTAATAAGTGTTTATGATACAGGTGTTGTAAATAGTATATCATTAGATGGTACAACAGGAAGTGTTTCTATTACAACAGGTGGTGGAACAGGTGTTATAACAGCAACAAACCTCACTGATCTTAGAAGTTTTGAACTTCCTGATGCTAGTGGTACATTAGCTTTAACATCTAGTGTTACATTACAATCAATTACAGCTGGAACAAGTAGAGATCTTATTAATGGTATTAATTTACAAGGAACAAATGCAGGAAGTGGTCAAACTGGTATTCTTGAAGTAATAGGAATTGGTACAAATGCAGCTCAAAATAATAGTGGGAATTTTACAGTTTTTATTGGACCTAATGCAGGACAAGGTAATACAGGAAGTAGTATGATTGGGATAGGAAATAGTGCAACTCAAAATAATAGTGGAAATACTGTAATTGGTATTGGATATGGTGCAATGGGAGGAAATACAGGAAATCAAGTCATTGGTATTGGACAGAATGCAGGAAATAGTAATAGTGGTTTAGATGTTGTTGCAATAGGTATAAATGCAGGACAAGGTAATACATTAAGTGCAATGACAATTTTTTCTAATAGCTCACTTCCTAGTTATTTAAACTTTGCTGTTGCTTCAGCTAGTATTAATATAGGAACTGGAGCATCTTCTGGTTCTACATATCTCTATCATGATCAAACAACAAACTCAATTGGTGCTGTAAGAATACCTTAAAATATAAATAATGAATATAAGCTGTTCTGCTGAACCATGTCCTATAATATTAGATGGCACCTGTGTATTTTATACAGGTGCTAATCTTATTTATACAGGCATTGTTACAAATGATTCTTTAAGTGCAGCTCTATATAAAATAGATCAGAAGTTTAAAGATGCTGCTATAGGATATGTGTTTCAGAATGGATTGATACAAGCTATTCCTGGAGGTCCAGTGAAGCTTGGTGGCACACTGAATCAAGACACTGTAATCACAAGTGCAGGATATACACTTGCTCTAACAGGAACAATAGAAAGCTCAGCTTTCATAACCACAGGAGGAACAAGCACACAGTTTGTTAAAGGAGATGGTTCTCTTGATAGCACATCCTATCAACCTACAGGTAATTACATCTCTGCTTTAACAGGAGATGGAACAGCTACAGGCCCTGGTTCTGTTCCATTTACACTATCTACAACAGGAGTTCTTGCAAATGTATATGGTTCTTCTACAGATATTCCTATTCTTACAATTGATACTAAAGGTAGAATCACATGGGCTTCAAGTGTACCATTCACTGTACCTCCAGCATTATTAATATTTAGTGGAGATGTAACAGGTGTAGGATATACAAATTCAACAATCCCTCTTACGCTAGCACCTGTTCTATCAACGCCTGGAACATTTGGTAGTACTACAAACATTCCTGTAGTTACAGTGAATGCTAAAGGATTAGTTACAGGAATTACACAAGTTCCTTTTTCAGGTGGTGGAGGCTCAGGAACAGTTACATCAGTTGGTGTATCTGCAGGAACAGGAATCTCTGCATCTGTAGCAAACCCTACTACCACTCCTGTCATTACAATTACTAATACAGCTCCTGATCAGACAGTGGTGTTAACTCCTGGAACAGGAATTGGTATTACAGGAACCTATCCTAGTTTTACTATCACTAATACAGGAACCACATCTGTTCCTAATCTACAACAAGTTACTGATCAAGGAGCTAGTACAACTAATTCAATAACATTATCTAATACAAGTGGTCAGATTATATTAGATAATACAGGACTATATAGTGCTACTCCAGGTATTCGTATATTTGATACTGTAAATAGTGTATCTGCCTCATTTAATACTAATGTAATAGCACTTCAAGATTTTGGTAATCCTCTTTTAACTGCTTCTTATTATACAAATGAAATTAGTATTGGAAATAGTTCTGGTAGTTTTGTACTAGTCTATCCTAGTCAGAGTGGAACATTTGCATTAACTTCTGATTTATCAGGTTACGTAACAGCTGTAACAGCAACATCTCCCCTGTTCTCTTCAGGAGGAACAACTCCTAATATAACTATACAACAATCCTCTGGATCACAAGATGGTTATCTATCTTCTACAGATTGGACAACTTTTAATGGTAAAGCTAGTGTAAATCCAACAGACACTTTTATCCCTTATAACAATGCAGGAACATTTGCAGATAGTTATTTGATTAATGATACAGTAGGTAGTATTTTAAAAACAAACTACTCAAGTGTTGACACAGGTTTATATTTGGATTTTGCAAATGGGAATTATGGGATAGTTAATAATCCTGGTTCGCAAGAAGGTTTGTGGATTGGTAATATCAATAATGCTACTACTAGATATGTTGCTATAGGATGGGGAGATAGTTCAAAAGCGTCTATTATTACTGAATCAACTTTAATTAGAACAAACTATAATGGCACTGATAAGGGTATATACTTAGATTTTGCAAGCAATGAATACTATTTAGGAGATACGAATTATTATGTAAAAGTTAATACATCATTAGCTAATACAACAATATCTACATTGTCAGGAACAGGTACAGAAATGGTAGTGGCTGACGCTAGTGGTGTTCTTAGTAGACAAGCTATTCCTACAGCTACATTTACATCATTAACTACAACAGGAAGTAGTGGAGCAAGTACATTAGTAGCAGGAGTGCTAAATGTTCCTACGTATACATTGAGTGGACTTGGAGGACAACCTCTTGCTACAAACCTTACATCTCTTTCAGGATTATCATATGCTTCTACATCTTTTGTTAAGATGACAGCAGCTGGTGTATTTGCTCTTGATACAAACACCTATCTTACTTCTGCTGTAACATCTGTAGGAGCTACTAGTCCTATCACTTCTAGTGGTGGTAACACACCAACCATATCTACATCAATGGCTACCAATAAGTTAATTGGTAGAAGTTCTGCAGGAACAGGTGTGATGGAAGAAATCACTGTTGGTTCAGGTCTTACATTAACAGGTGGCACACTTAATAGTACAGCCACTCCTACACCTACAGGATATTATGGAGCATTCCAAGATAACACATCACAAACTGCTGCGTCTATTAATACAGCTTATCCTGTAAAGTTTAATACAACTGATTTAACTAATGGTGTAACTGTAGTTAATGATGGAAGTTCAAATCCTACAAGAGTAACTTTAGCAAATACTGGAATCTACAACATTCAATTTTCTTTACAACTTGAAAAGACAGGTGGTAGTGGTAATATGATTGCAGATATTTGGATTAGAAAAAATGGTGTTGATATCCCTTCAACTACAGGTAAAGTTGTTCTTACTGGTAGTGCTAATGCATCTCCAGTTGTAGCAGCTTGGAATTATGTGCTTGATTTAGCAGCAGGAGATTATGTTCAATTAATGTGGGCAACTAGTAATGTGAATGTTGAAATAGTGGCTGCTGTTGCTACATCTCCACATCCAGCAATACCATCTGCAATTTTAACTGTAACACAACAGAGTGGTATAATGGCAGGTACAGGTATCACTGCTATTAATAGTCTTACAGGAGCAGCACAGACAATAGTTGCAGGAACAAGTGGTACTGATTTTGCAGTCTCTTCTACAGGAACTACACATACATTAAATCTTCCTGATGCTTCTGCAACAGCAAGAGGTGTTATAACAACAGGAGCGCAAACTATTGCAGGAGTTAAGACTTTATCATCTTCTCCTATTATAGATTCAGCTACAGCCTCTACGATTGCAATTTTTGGTAGTGATAAATCATTGATTACTGCTAATACTGCAATATATCCATCATTAACTGAATTAAGTCGTGTAAAAGGTGTAACAAGTGCTATACAAACACAGATTGATGGTAAAGTAACAGATAGTGCTTGGGTTGATTATTCAGCAACATCTACAATAGTTGGATTTACTGCATATAATGTAAAGCTTATTCAGTATAGACTTCTTGGTAATAAAACAATGATTGTTCAGTTTCAGATTGAATCTACAGCTGCTAATGGTTCAGGTACAGCTACATCATTTACACTACCATTCAATGCTTCTTCATGGGGAACACAGTATTTTATATATCACTCATTAAACAACACTACCACTCAAGCAGCAAGTGTGGCTACCTTAGCTGCAGGTTCAAATGTAGTTAACTTTTACCCAAGTAGTTCTACAGGATCTTTATGGACTACTGCTACAACAAGGCATCTTCAAGGACAAATAATTGTAAACATACCATAATATGAATGTAAAATTAATACAACAAATAGATATATGGTCTCCAAATGGACAAAAGATTGTAGATAGACTTAATCTAACTAACTTTTGTGGGTATAAGTTTAATGATGGTGTAGGATATGTAGATTATTCTCTTATAGGAACTCAAGGAGAAGTTTATCATTCAGGAAGTATTGAAATACCTTCA
>Ga0209190_1000440_pt1 | contig 30371 bp, 18 predicted proteins | sample M_140205_XF_Meta_FD_187315 | JGI IMG/M metagenome (GOLD analysis project Ga0209190, IMG submission 187315) | Freshwater microbial communities from Lake Montjoie, Canada to study carbon cycling - M_140205_XF_MetaG (SPAdes) (version 2) | ecosystem: Environmental > Aquatic > Freshwater > Lake...
TAGTCAGCAATGGTCTGCATGTAGTCGCTGGCCAAGCTGAGTTTTTTCTGTACCCATTCTGGCAAGTTGTCGTTGTCGCCCAACATCTGTTCCAGTTGTTTGGCATTACGCATCATGGTATGGATCTCATTGCGACCCATTGCGCCTTCTTGATCGTATTCGCCTTGATCTGCTGGATCCTGATCGCCTTCGCGTGTCATCAATTTGGATTTGCCAGTGTTGATTTTGGCACCAATTTTTGTGCCTTGGCCAGCACCAACTGCGCGGCGGCCAGCTTTTGTGCCAGGGGCACGGTCAGCGGCATCGGCCTGGCGGGCAGCGCGATACTCTTCGGCACTATGGGAGGCACCACTGTAGTTGCCTTTCACTGGAGTATGGCGTGTGACTCCTGGCTTGGAGGTATCAATTCTACCACCAGTACTTGACAATTTACGTCCACGATCATCATCTGACCAATCAATACGGCCGCCGCTTTCGTCCATCTCAGCATTGCGTCCGCGGCCGCCACCTATGGCTTTTTTCATTGCGTCGGCTGCTACATTGCCTAGCATTTCATCAACTTCTTTCTTGGCGCCGGCAATCTTGTCAGCGAAAGTGATCTTGTCAGCAGGCGGTGCTAATTTAGCAAACGATTTTTGCTTGGGGGTCATTGGCACACCAGCTTCGGGCAAATTGGGTTGTGTATGTGTTCCGTGTGCGTCTTTGATACTGCCTTTGAGGCTGGTAATTTGATCTCTCTTTGGCAGACCTTTTCTTGGTCCTTTTTCTACAGGACTTCCTGTGCCTGAACGACCAAATCCTTTTTCCAATGGATCTGTTCTGCTGAACTCGTCGCCAACTCCGCCCATTCTACGCTTTTGCCCCGGATCATCTTTTGGACGCATCTTAGGTCCGTAGTCGTTCCAATCTACATCCATCATGTCATTATCATAATCATCATGGTCACCTGGTTCTTGTGTGTATAGTTTTCCTTTGTGTTTGGGAGCGCGCCACTTGGCTGCTTCGTTGGCTGTTTTTTTAGTTGGAGGTGCAGCACGTGATGCTGCCGAAGCTGGAGGTGTTGGAGTAGGAGGAGTTTTCTTATTAAGGATGCCACCATCGGGATCGCTAGGAGCAGGAACATCAGGTTGTCCTCGTTTAGGAGGATCAGCAGTCCATACGCCATCTACGATAGAACCTTCTTCCAACTTGCCCTGGTCTCTGAGTTTGTTGCGAACAGCACCAGCCACTCGTTTGCCAGCAGCCTCGCTGCCATAACGTTCGCCGGCATCTTTGGCAATCTTGTTGAACATCTTACCAGGCTTGCCTTCATCACGCTCGTTCAGCTGTTGGTGTGTGACTTCGGGTGTGGCACGAATGCTGTCTAACTTTTTGTTTAGGTCATAAAAAAAACTCATTTTGTATTATCCTCTAGGTTGTGCGCCAGTGGCTGGCTTGGGTGGACGCTTGATCGTGGTCATTGGGCTTTTGGTTCCCATTGGCAAATCATTTGTGGTTTTGGCTGGCGGTGTTTTTTTGCCGGCAATGGTGAAGTTTGAACGATAGGCATTTTTCAACACTGCATGATCATATGGACCGGTGGCATAGTCTTTGCTGAGTGCTCGTTGTTCAGCATCGGGTGCCGGATAGTCTGGCTTGTCCAACAAGTTCTTGTTCTCCGTGCCAATCTTGCGACTTTCGTCATTCATGCTTTCTTCGTAGGGCAAAGTGTTCATCAAGATTCTATTGGGATCCATGCCCAACAACTGTGCCAACTGTTTGATCTGTGGTTCAATAGCAGGATAGCGAAATTCCACATCCACGATGCTCATGGGTTGATTGGGAAATGCAGGAAAGTCTGGAATTTCTTTTCGTACCGGAGTAGTTTTTGGTTTTGATATTTTTACAATATCAAACTGTGTCAATTTGCCTTCCAGCTCTTTGACAAACGTGTTGGGCACATCACCCACTATCTTGATGCGATAGTTGTAGGTTTTTTCGCTTTCGGCTAGGTATTTTGCAAATGGTTTCATGTGAGTATCCTATGGTATATTTATTCTTTTTGAGTGTTTTGGTCTTTACCACGCAACAATCGCTCCAACAAATCATTGCGACTCAACACCATGCCTTGTGCTGTTTGCATGGCACCTCCTGCCGGTTCTTCGGATTTGACATTTTGATCCAGGCGCATTTTCTTCAACTGTAGATCAATTATCTTGAGCTTTTTGTCCAGTTTGGCAGTCTTGGCTGTGATGGCATGTCCCAACATGTTGCTGGCCACGCTGAAAATTTCACTGGCAAATCTTGAATCCACTTGCATGCCTAGATCCATGAGATCTTTGTAGCTGTCTTGTGCCAGTGCAGCTAGGTCGTCCATTTCTTTGTCTGAACTTTCTAGGCCACGCACAGCGGGCAATGCAGTGTTGATTTTGTCTATGTTGTCATCTAGTTCGGCCAAAGCTAAACGTGAAGTTTCTATGGAAGGAACTGCTGTGTCAACTTCTACTGTGGAGGGAGGAAGATCAAACAAGGACTCAAGTTTTCGTGTCATGCCATATTTAGTGGCACAACAACATTGACTATTTAGATTTACCGTTGTGGAACATATCCAATTCAGTAATTACTCTAAAACTCAGCCCGTTGCGTTTGCACCATTTTGTGGCTTGATCCCATTTGGCATAATTCACTGCTACCACTGCGCGATCTCTACTGCTCATTTTGCTTTCAATCACGCTTTGTTTTTTGGGTTTGATTTCGATCAGTTCGGCCCGCATGGTGTTGTTTTTGTTACGATAAGTTACTAAAAAATCAGGAATATATTGTGACATTTTTCCTGTCACAGGATTTCTATAAGGAATAGCTATACTCTCACTGGCCCATTGCAAGATGTGTTCGTTGTTGTCACAGAATCGCATAAAGCTGAGTTCCCAACCTGAACGATAGCGTGGAATGCCATTGCCAACATACTTGGCAGCGTTCATTACTTCGTATTTGCCTTGTGCCCAATGACTCATTGCAACACCGCATGTGCAGGATAGTAATTGGGTATCACCGGAGTCCCTACCCCCAACAGTGTGGCTCTGTCACGAATCATGTTTAGATAATAGGCCAATGACACATTGAGATTGATACCATTACTGGCGCCACTGCCTTGAAATCCTTGTAACAAAGTCAACACAGGTATTTGAGTTTCTTCGGCCACACGAAACAAACTCACTGTGAAATTGCCAGCAGCACGGGGAGTTGTCATTTCTCTTAGGAAAAAACTGTACACAATATCATATTCATCCGCAGGAACATTGACATCAAACTTGTAAAATTCATCGTACACCCTGGCAGTTTGATCAATGTTGAAATTGGTAGTGTTAATTGTGGTCATTATCTCAATCCAATACGTTGTGTTAATGTAGGTCCTGCTGGTTGAGTATTGGCAGTATTAGTTTGTGCAGTAGGAAAAATCCATCCGTCGGCTCGGTTGGCCACAGCACGTACTGCACCCGGTAATGCACCTTGTATGGCTTGTGTTCCTAATGCTGTGGCTTCGCTGACTAATAATTTTTTAAACCCGCCAGCTTGTTGATTTGTGTTATAGAATGTTCCTGCTTTTTGTACCGCGCCAATCAAGCCTAACACCGATCCTGACTGCAAGTCTGAACTGATTCCATCTACCACATCCAATAATCCACCTTGACCAAATATACTATTGGTAGATCCTGGACGAGCAATTGGGCTGGTTCTTGTATCGTAATGACTTGGGTTAGCAAAGCCTACAGCAGACCTATTAGGTGCTTTGTCGTAGTATTTGACTGTTTCATAATCAATGGTCATTTTATTTTCCATGATACCATTGCCTTGAGCATAATCATATGTGTCATGCTGCCAACCAGAAATTATAGGATTGATCAAAACGTATTCTGCATATTTGTGATTTTTATCAAATCCAGCTATACGTATGTCTTTGAAAAATGGCGGTTTGCCGTTGGCCGAACTGGTGCCATCATTGTAACTTTCGCCAATGAATCCCCAGTCGTTGACCTGCCGATTGTCTGAATAAATGTCTCGGTCCCATCCACCAAATCCAGTTTGTTGATTCTGACTGGCGCCAGCACTGCCATTGGTGTTGCTGTCACTGCCATATTTTTGGCTGGCATCTTTGTAGTAGTAGGCGTAATAATTATACCACATATTGCGAACATTGTCGCCGCCGTCATCATGAAATGTGATAGTAACAGGATTGTATTTTATTTTGGTCTGTATCAATCTTTTACGATTGTACTGATTCATTGTGTCAGTAGCTATAGTGTATGTGGGCAAATTTACTGTTTTAACCACATAGCTAAGATTGGTCACATCATCTGAAGCAAATATACCATTCAGTGCAGGTATTTGCGCTGTGTTGATTGTGAATGACACATGGAAAAGAAACTTAAACCGAGGTTTAAGTTCGTAGGCATTGGTCCGGAATACTTTGCTGGCGTGAGTATAATCCCGAGTTCCCTCAGTGCCAAAGAATCCTTTGGCAAAATCCTGACCAAAGCTGCCCACGAGTATTACGCTGCGCCAGCGCCTGTTACCACGTCGCCTATTGTTCGACCAATTATACCACCAACGCCTGATGTATTCAAACCATTGGGTCCAAGTTGGGCAGCATTATCATAAGCAATAGTCATGCTTACTGTGACTGCTTCGTTGGTACCGTAGTTCATTGCACCGTAGTCTGCACCTTTGAGATAGCAACCATACAGTTCCCACGATTCTAATACCACTGGTAAGCTGGCACCATTACCGCCGTCTAGGATTTCAAATCTAGTTACAAACTTATAGTCAATACCAGAAGCAGCACTTGCCATTTCTAAGAAGTCCATTTGTTTCTGTAGCTGTTCGCCTATCAATTTAGACACTGAGTTAGATGCGTCATCACGTATTTCGCAAACAGAGTCAGCCCAAGTATGACGACCAGCCAGCTTTAATGTGCTGTTGTAAACAGGTACCGCAATTTCTTCAAAAGTAAGATTTGGGCGGGCAAAACTGATCACCTGCTTGGTCAATTCAGTGGTTGGTGTTGAAACACCAAAATTATCAAACATCACTCTAAAGCGATATCTGAGTTTAGGCATTAATAAGCCTTGGGTTGATGAGCTTTGGTCACTTGCCAAGGGTACTGTCATGCGCTGTAATGATGAAACTGCCATTTGTTATCTCTCCTATATGTTTATTTACCTTTGAGTTGAGGCTAATAATTAGCCTCAACTCTTAATCATTATGCACCAGAAATTGCGCCGGTATTCTTAATACGCAACGGAATGTAGATAAACTCCACAGCCTTCACTGGTTCAATAGCAATATCAACCCACAATTCATTTCTATCAATACGTGCAGGAGTATTGTTACTCAAATCACATACTACCAAATAGTCATAGATAGCACGTTTGGCCACCAAGTCAATCATCAAACTGTTGCACAGATTGGCAATAGAACTACGTGTGATTTGATCGTTGGGTTCAAACAAGAACAGTTTACCAACTTCTTCCAGTCTGCCACGCAAGAAGCAAACCAAACGTGCCACATTGATACGATCCAATGCAGTAGTAGTGGTAGTAGTGGTCTTGTTACCAAAGTTGGTAATACCAATTCCCGGAATAAATGTGATTGGATTGATGTTGCGTTCGTATAGGATGTCTCTTACACTTTGACTTACACCAATTTGTTGGAATTCGCCAGTGGTAGCATCGATATAACCAATTGCTATTGCATTGTCAACCACACCGCGACGTGTACCGGCAGGAGCCAACCATGGATAACTCACTGCATCACTACGCAGTATAGTACGTACCATCATATGACTTGGAGGTTGTACCACAGTGTTGCCGCCTAGATCTGTAGTCAAGCAACTTGGATAAAATGCACCAGCATAGTTACTGGTGGCAATATTTCCGTCTTCTGTAGGCAATCCCAATCCAAGGTTGTTGGTAGCCCAATCAACTAAGCTATTGCCATCTGGTCCTAAACGCATTGGTGTATCTGCAACCACAAACAATGTATTGTTGCGCTCGTTGCTGAGAGCAATCATGTTAGGAGTCAGTTCAGGATATGCTGGAGTAGTAATGATGTTGAATCCATTTTGCTCTTCTCTAGCAGCTACACTGGTATCAATGCCGCTTTTCATTGCAGCCACAATCATCTTGCGTTGCGCTTGGCGTCCGCCATACATAGCACCAGTTGGGCGGTTGCCACTTGCAGTTAGCCAAGTATTAAGCACAATCAAGTCCCAGTATGCTGTGTTGCTTGGAGCATGTCCTGTACCGGCAGCAGTGGCCACATAAATGCCATTGTCATAGCTGACAAAATCATTTACTGCATACGCAGTGGTGTTAGAATATGCACTAATGCTGTAGTCGGTTGCTGTGGTAGTAAAATAATCTATTTGGAAAGATTTTACATTGTAGCCGCTACGACGTGTGTTCCATAACAACATACCCTGCGGATATAAGGCAGGATCTGGTGCATCAGGATCTAGGTAATCGCTGGTCAACAAACTTGTAATAGTCGGGAATGGATCAGATACAGGATCTGTGGTACCGTTTGGAGCCCAACGAGCATCTGCAAACAAAACACCACTTTGTGTGGTTTGATCGGTAGTGTCAATTTCTACCCATTGATTGACACTATTAGACGATTCCCAACGATACATTTTGGGATAATTTTCTAGGTCGCTGGTGTCTATCCACAGATCCCCGTATACCAGTGGTGATTCAGCTGTGTCAGTTTGTGTCAATGGTGCTGTTGCTGACACAATAGGTCCAGTTGCATTGGTATTGCTCAAGTCATATCCGCGAACATCATTGGTGACATTTTGATATCCTTGCCAAGAACCGTTGTCTTGAATCATAACATCTACATCATCAACAGAACTGTAATACCATAGGCGACCATCTGCTGGATCTTGGTATGGTGCAGTATTGCTGGCACTATAAGTGAACAATGGTGTGGTCACAAAATTACTGAAAATCAATTGTCCAGAAGTAAAATTGGAAGCACGTACTTTGCTTGTGTTAACGCTAAATCCAGCAGTGGTCAGTGGAGTACCAGTAATATTTTTTACTAAGATAGTACCGCCTTGACTGTGTGTAAACACTATGTTACCTGCAGAATTTACACTAGCGCTCACATACGGAATTGAAGCTGCACTTACTGCGCTGATAAAATTAGCAACTGTACCAGTGCCGCCAATGGTTACGGTTGCACTGTTTAATGCACTTGTTCCGGCTTCGGTTCCAACTAAACTAAAACTATTACCCACCACAAAAGAAGTAGGGATTGTAGTTCCTGTAACTATAGTAGCACCCAACGCAACTCTTTCAAAGATTTCAAAAGCCATTGAACTATTAGGTGCGGTGTTTAAAGCCTCTACATTATATCCTGCATAAGTGGTACCAACTGGAATATTCTTGCCACCGCCTGTTGGATCTAATGCATATATGGCAGTAGCGTCGCCGGTATAAGCAGCAGTTGGTTGTGCAATCCACGTATCTAGCGCAGTGCTATATTTTTTAACTGACAACGACAGCCCATTATTTACAACGCTAAGATTGTTCCAAACGCTTCCGGTAGGACGTGGTGTAGTATCTGTGGTTCTCCAACGTGGGGCTTGATAACTATATCCTGCAAAATATATAGGTGTGTAATACTCACCTTCGGTAATACCTAAAGTAGTTAGTAACGCTGCACCCGAAGTTGGCCCTGGTTGTATGACCACGTGTCCTCCATTGGCAGTAGATCCGTCGCTGGTAGCAGTAGAATCAGCATAGATGGTTAGTTGTCCACTGACTGCTGCTGCGGTAACACCAGTAATAGCGGCTGTGTTGATTGCTGCTGCAAATCCAGCCACAGTATTAGTAGCACCAACTGCAACCACATTTCCATTGATATACATGCTGTAACCCACAGTCAAACTGCTGGGAGCATTAGTGCCAGTAATAGTAGGATAAGAAATTTGCCATGCTTGCGAACCAACTGCTACCCAATCATTATCTGAATTTTTGTAATAGGTTGGTATGTGTTCGGCAACAGCAACCACAGCATAATCACCAATACTACCAATTGATGCTTGTGGTGTATAGTCACCACCACTGTAGTTTACCACATCTGCAGTGTCTGTAATAGTCATTGGAGTTTGGACTGTGAAAGTGCCAGTGGTTTGATTCCATTCTTGTAGGCCCCATGTGGTTGCAGAAGTATCCAACCAAAAAGCACCATTAGCAGCATTGCCAGTGGGACGAGTTAAACTGGCAGTAAGGTCAGTAAGGTTTACATCAACACGTTGTATGTACGCACGATTGGTAACACCTAATGCACTGTATGCTGCTAGCAATCCGTATTCATTGAGTTCATAACCATTGATTGGAGTACCTGTAGTGGTATTGTAAAAGAATGGTACACCAAATGTAGCGGTAAGATCGCGTTGGCTGGTAATGAGATAAGTTTTGTTGGCATTGGCTGCCGTTGTACCTGCTGCTACTGTGACGCCGTCACTAGAAACTTTGTTCTGTGCTGTAGCGATTACAAAATAAGGTACGGTGTTGACCGCAGATGGAATGTATTGACTTTCGTCAATTACAACTACTTCTACGCCGGGTGATGTTAGAGCCATGGTGGTTTCCTTTTCAAGTTACTGATATTTATAAGAATCATCAAAAAAACACATGATACGGAACCCTTTGGCAAAGGTTCACAATAATAAATACCCCATGAGACCCATTTGTCAAGCCTGCAACCAACGTCCTTGTGCTGTGAATTACATTCGTGAGGATATTAAGCATTATAGAAAACGCTGTGAAACTTGTGCTAGGAAAAATCGCGGAATCCGACCACGAGAACCACGCTGGAAATCAGCAGGTTATAAGAAGAAAATGAGCTGCGACCGCTGCGGATTCAAAGCTAGATATGCCAGTCAGATTTTAGTGTATCACCTGGATGGTAATCTCAACAATGCCTCACCGAAGAATCTCAAATCAGTGTGCAAAAACTGTGTGGAAGAATTGCTTAGATCCGACTTGCCGTGGCGGCCGGGAGATCTTGAACCGGATGTGTGACCAACTGTTGCACCTGAGCATACAGATCATCCAACGACCCATTGTTGTCTAAAATTAAGTCAAACTTGGTACCTACCCAGGCAGTTTCGCTGGCATGTATTTTGAGTTTGGCCAATCGAGACTTACTGGTAGTCCATTTCATATTGCCAAATTCTCCGTGATTAACTGCCATGGCATCATCATACCATTTGGGTTCGGGGCCGCGAACAACTCGTACAACTAGGCCATTGGCGCGTTTAATTGCTGCAATTTCGTTGGGAAATCTGCAATCAGAAATCACTATGTCATCTTGACTGTTACGCAGTTTGTTTTCTAAACTGGCTATCCAAATATCATCGTGAAATCCTTGTCTGCACACTTCGGTACCCCAATGTTGCAGCACCCATCTAGGTGTGAGCTCAGGCATGTTCAGTCGATCTGCCCACCACACATCCAATTGTTCGCGCCATTCACGGGCTTGTTTTGTACGCCCTTCCAGCATGGTTCTATCCCAACCAAACACATGTGCTACAGAATCTTTAAGACTGTTGGCAAAACTTTCTCTACGAAACTCATGTAAGTTTGTCAAGTAATCTGCTACAGTATCTTTACCTGATCCAATGAATCCACAAATTCCAATAATCATTTGAGCTCTTTGACGTTTAGATGTTTTAAAGTGGCTTGTAACATGTCAATTTGACGTCGGCAATCTTCCAGTGCATGATGACTGGTAGCAGGTCTAGGCAAATCAGGCCACAAACTATATATGGTGCGGGCATCACGAACCACATAAAATTGCCAAGGCAAAGGTCGGCCATAACTTTTGTAAGCATGTTCAATGATGTTCATGTCATAGGTGGGACCATTGGCCCAGATCAACCGGCTTTGCCAAATAAACTTGGCCAGCTGATCCAATGCTTGATCCAATGGAATACGATCATGCTCACTGAATGCTTCGTCTCGGGCTGCTGCAGGTTGAGTTGCCCACCAGTCTATAGTACCTTGCTGAATACTACGATTGGGCTGACTTTCTAAATCAATTCTAGCATAGTAAAAACGATCGTGATAGCCTTGCCCCAACGGATCAAAACTTTGAGCCGCGATAGTCAGTATAGTGGTATCAGGACCGGTGCCTAACCCTTCAATGTCAATCATTAAATCTGCCATAGTGTATTGTAACACACACTACGCACACACGCAACTTAACTGGTTAGATCAATACTCAGCTGTGTTTCAAACCATTCTATCATACCAACTGGCGTGGGATGGAATTTATCAATTTGCTGTAAATCTCTCTTGGCACAATATTCAAAAGGCGGAGTGGTGTTATTGAATTTGTCCCAGTTGACCATGTTGTACAAACCCGAAGTAGCGTCAACTTTGCCCAAACAATGTTCAAGTGACAACCAAAGTGGCCAGCGATCAAAACCAATTGTACGGTATTTGGTGTTGGTTACTTTGTCTACTGTGTCATCGTAACTTTGATGTATGTCATAGATAAAGCTCATGGTATAGTTGATTTTGTGAGTCTCTAATAGATCTTGTGTTTCTATAATGGCCAACAAAGTTGTGTCTGTGGCCGACCTAGCGGTCTGATACAAATACTCTTGACGAAATTGAGATTTTATTGCAGCAGGACACACATCATCAGACTGCCAACTGCCGGCTATACCGCCAGAATGATACCAGACCCAGTCTTCCATTACTGATATGTACTTGTAATTGTTTGGCGTTTTTGTATGTGTTTCCGAACTGATTGGCACATCTATGCGATTGATTCCGGACCAAAGTACAATCACATGATCATATGAGTCTCTTAGTAATTCATATCGTATCCTGGCAGCAATGGCTTTGTTGCCGGCTGCGGATGAATCAAAAAATTTAAATCGTTTTTGATTTAGATTAATTGCTGTGTCTGACTGTCCTGTTACAACTCCGGCAAAACTACAGCCAGCCACCAATACCAAGTTCATGCTGGGTTGACTACCACTTTCCAAGACACAGTGGGTTCGTCCCATTGATAATCTTTGCCATCAGTTGGCATTGATACAGGTGCTTGCCATACACAAGTGGCTTCATCCAAGATCCAGCTGGCATAAGGTTTGGGTGCATAAAACGCATCTAGATTTTGATCGTAGATAAAACCCACACCGGCATAGTTTTTTCTCATTGGTGTTCCGCCCAGGCGATGCTGTCCACCTGATGTGTTATAACTGGTTTGTACCCAGGCAGCAGGATCGCCCCAAAGTCCTGTGTCAAGAACATCCTGTTCTATAACTATCACTTGGGTAACGATACCATTTTCTACTTTTGCAAAATGACTCATGTTGTGTTGTTCCTCTACAGGTGTATTTATTGGCATTTTATACGAGGCTTAGCCAATCACAAAGGTGATCGGTTGAGACCCATCAACATAGTTGACCAATTCTAACACCTTGGCATCCATCTGTGCCTGGGCTTCGGTTTTCATAGCAGTGCCGTTTAATGTGCCGCCACCTTGTGGGCCAGCAATAGTGCCAAATTTCTCACGGGCTTCTCCAATGATCATTTTGCACACAGCTACCATATAATCACGGATCCATTGCTGTATTTGAAAATCACTCAAGAGGTTGATTTCGGGCTTGAGTTGATAGCACCAGATCAGTACATTTTCACCGGTATTTTTGGGATCACGAATCAGTTGCAGTTTTTTGTTTACGGGATTCCAGGTATAGTTCATGAATCCGCCAAACATCTTGGCTGCCAGTTCCACATACTGGCTGTAGAAATCGTATGTGGCAAGACCACCTGCCACATTGAAATTCATGAGATACACGTTGATCGACGCTTGAGCGAACGGATCAAAGTTTGATGCAAACGGGCCTGTGGCATCACCAAATGTACGGCGGAATATTTGCCTGACACTTTGTACTTCTTGCGGCAGTGTGTAGATGTTGAGATCTCGTATCAACTCCATAAAGATGTAGGCTTCTTCATATGCAGCATTGGCACGTTGCCGATACACACCCAAAGTTCGCTGATATGCTGCTTCGTAATGTGCTGGATCCAACTCAAGGTCAATGATCTGAGCGCCCAACATGAGGCTACAGTATTCTACAAGATCTTGTTTGAGTTGTGGTAGTGTTTTTTCAGACATAAGGGGGAACTCCGTTCCCCCTTATTTACCAGCTTTTGAGCACTAGCAAATTCTCATTGCTTCGACCATTGAACTGAGTTTCAGTTGTGGTCAAGTCTTTGAAGATCTTTCTAGCAGCTGGTTTGCCTGCGGCCTGTAGTGCTTTCAAAGTTTCTGCTGGCTTACGCAGTGTTTTTTGCTGTGTCTCGCTCACAGAGAATCCAATAATTGAACTGCTCTTGATGGTAAAACTGCCAGCATGACTGTCTGCTACCACATGGATCAGTTTGCGTTTTTTGGTATCATACAACCAAGCCTCGCTCTTGTCCACTAGAGCAGCAGCCGACAGGCCTTTTAGCTTGAGTTCAGCAAATTCCACACAGTGTTTGAACTTGGCTGCTTTTTTCTCTGGACTGATAGGTTTGACCTTGCGTGGCTTGCGTTCTACTTTCTTGATCTGTACATAAGCACCGCAATCTGAAATCACAGACTCGCAAAACTTCACAATGTTACGCAGTTGTACCTTGGACAAGTGCGAATAACCTTCAACCAGCTGTGCATCTTTGCCAGCCACTACTTTTTCAAAGTGTGATAACCTAGTTTTCCAGATGTCTGCAATGTGATACACCATTTGTGGTGCCACGTTCATACCACGGATCTGAGCAATGGGTTTCCAGTCAGCTGACATTTTGCAACCTGCTGTGACAAAATCATCCAGCATGCCTTCCAATTCACCGGCACATTCTTTCATCTTTTCTCTTAGACGATCTTGGATGTTGGGTTTTGCAACAGAGTCAACTTCTGCCACTTCTGCTGCTGCTTGGTCTTTGATTGCCAACAAGTCGTCAATGAGATTGTCCAGTTTGATCTGTTCTTGATCAGTCAATTCCAAGCCCATCATGGTCATGCGGCACAGCCAACCTGTGGTCAGTCGAATTTGACTGTCAGTCAACGAGCGTATTTTTTTAGCATCTTTTGCTCGTTTGTGCAGCTCCAAATAGGTCACAATCATTTCTTTGGCTTCTTTTTTACCGTAAAAATAATTGTACCAACCAAACGCATTGCTCATTGCGCTGATTCGGTTGCGATCTTGTTCAGGCTGCACACGCCATTCAGGTTCGTGACCCACGTATTTGGTATCCGGGCTACGCGGATTCATTGATTTGATTGCGGCTTTTGCAGTCACTGCCATGGGTTTTCCTTTGGTGATTGTCATGTTGTAATTATAACTGAAGCAGAATTTCCAGTCAACCTGCCCATAAATAACATACTATGCCCAGACTTTCCATGTACCGTACCAATCGAACTAGGGATTACCAATTCCTGGATCGCACCATTGCAGAAATGTACACCGTTGGCGGCTTGGATTTGTATTGTCACAAATATCTAGGTCCCGAAACTGGTGGTACTGATTCAGCGTTTTCGGGCAATGCCGACGCTACTTTGCCAATTTACGAAACACTAAGCCCGCTGAACATACAAGATTTGCTGCTGTTAGAAAATCGAGATCGGCAATATGACCCAGATGTGTATGTCATGCGAGGTGTGTATAACGCACAAGATATTGACTTTGATCTTACCCAATTTGGACTGTTTCTAAACAACGATACACTATTCATCACGTTCCACTACAACAAAATGATTGATACGTTCGGGCGCAAACTGATGAATGGCGATGTTTTGGAAATACCCAATTTAAAAGATTTTCATCCACTGAAAGCCGATTTACCCACAGGGCTGGCCAGATACTATGTCATCCAAGATGCTGCTTATGCCAGCGAAGGATTTAGTGTGACGTGGTTACCTCACTTGTGGAGAGTCAAAGCCACCCCGCTCACAGACTCACAAGAATTTAACACTATCACAAACAAACCCATGGTAAGCGAACAGATCTGGGACAACGGTAATTTTTACCCCACCGGCAGCGTGGTCAACTACGGCAATACTTATTATCAAGCCAGAGCCAATACACCAGCCGGCACGGACATTACCAATACCAATTATTGGAGAGAATATACTCCATCTACCATCTCTGACTTGCAAGGTACCAGAACCAAAGATACCGCCATCAATGAAGCCATACTCACACAGGCCGATATCGAAGTGCCACTCAGTGGTTATGATATCAGCAAGTTTTATATTTTGCCTACTGAAAATTTACAACCAGCCAACTCTACCACATTGTATGCTGGCAGCGATAACACAGTGGACGGCACACAAGGCGGGATGGATGTGACACCACAATCACTGGGCTATACTGAAGGTTATCTAACTGGCACACCAACATCTTTTGGTTACACAGTGGGTTACTTGACTGGTTCGGATGAGGCACCCAACGGATTGCCAGTCACACCTGGCGTGACTTTCCCGCTGAATCCATCGCTAGGAGATTATGCATTGAGACTAGATTATCAACCAAACAGATTGTTCCGGTGGGATGGTGTTCGTTGGGTCAAACTGGAAGATGCAGTACGTACCAATCTCAACAATGGTTCTGCCAACGATATATTACACAGTACCTTTGTAAACAATACATACACTGTGCCTACTACTGATATGGGTAATATACCTAGTCGTCAAAGTCTCAGTGAAATGCTCAAACCTCGAGCTGACAATGGTGACGAGGGCGGTAACTTGCCACCCAAACCATTTCCGCTCACACAACCAGGACAAAAATCCAGTTAAGATATGCAAAATTTCTTTTATGATGAACAGATACGACGTTTCTTGTTGCAGTTTACCAGAATGGTATCTGGCTTTCAAGTTCAATATGGGCGCGACGGAGAACAAGCTGCATTACTACGAGTACCAGTAAGATATGGCGATGCCACTAGAAATGTGCAGACCATATTGCAGGAAAACTCAGCCAGCAGTTTGCCCAGCACACCCCTGATGACTTTTTATATTTCATCTTTGGACTACGATCGTCCTAGAATGCAAGAACCCTATCATGTGAATTCAGTGTCAATTCGACAACGAACCTATGACAGTGCCACTGACACTTATGAAACCACTCAAGGAAATGCATTTACCATTGAACGTCTAATGCCTGTGCCTTACAGACTGGGTATTACCCTGGACATTTGGACCAGCAACACCAATCAAAAGCTACAACTGTTAGAACAAATTTTGACCTTGTTCAATCCCAGTTTGGAAATACAAAGCACAGACAACTATCTTGACTGGACCAGTTTGAGTGTGGTAGAGCTGGACAGTTGTACCTGGACGTCAAGGACTATCCCCCAAGGCACAGAAAATCCCATTGACATTGCCAGCTTGAAATTTGGCATTCCAATCTGGATCAGTTCACCGGTCAAAGTTAAAAAACTAGGTGTGGTAGAACGTGTGGTTGCCAGCATGTATGATGCCAATGGTGATTTTCACAATGCCATAGAAAACAATGATCTGTTGCTGGGCACAAGACAACAGATTACTCCGTACAATTGGGCAGCAGTGTTGATCAACAACAAATTACAATGCTTACAGCAACAAAGTCTAGCAGAAGAACCAGGCAATGAGTCATTGACTCCCACTCAGATTGTGTCCAACAGCAATTTACAATGGACAGCAGTGATTGGAGTTTATGGTGTGTTGCGCCCAGGTATCAGTCAAATACGCCTGGTACAAGCAGATGAATCCGAAGTGATAGGAACCATAGTATTGGATCCTTCAGACAATCGATTCTTGTTGTTTGATGTGGACCCTGACACTGCTCCACAAAACACCCTAGCTCCAATTGATGCTATTGTGAATCCATTGACCTGGGCACCTGCGCCAGACGACAGTAATTTGGAAGGTGTGAGATATCTGTTGACTGAGGCCACTGGTTCTTATGACAATGAATATCCTGCCGTGGCCTGGATTGGAGAAAATGGTCGTCCACTGATTGCCAAAGCCAATGACATAATTGAGTACAGTGGTAACTATTGGCATGTGGTGTTCAATGCAGAAGGCAACACAGACATTCAGTACGTTACCAACATCACCACCAGCATACAATATCAATGGGTTGGAACACAATGGATCAAAAGTTATCAAGGAATATACCCCGGCGGCACCTGGAGTCTGGTACTTTGAAAGCAGTGGGGGTTTGGTTCCTTAGTCAAGGCACCGGAAGATACTTGTACCTGCTACGCAACGATATCAAGCATCCGGGTTCATGGGGCCTGCCTGGCGGCAAGATAGAAACTGGCGAAACATTGCTGGGCGGTATGGAACGTGAATGTGTGGAAGAACTAGGCAGTTTTCCTGCTTACACACGACTGGTACCGCTGGAAAAATTCACATCAGCTGATGGTATGTTTGAGTATCACACCTGGGTGTGTGTGGTTGATGAAGAATTTATACCAGTGCTGAATGACGAACATCTGGGTTATGCCTGGATAGATCAAGGCACATGGCCTCGCCCAATGCATCCGGGCCTGTGGAGCACTGTGAATCTTGAAAGCATCCAGACCAAACTGGAATCAATTGAAAACGCATTTCGGCGCAGCTGACATTTAGAAGAACGCAAAAAAGTCGCCGCCAGCAGTGAACACATAACCACCAAATATCCATCCTGTGTTGTTGCTCACATTGCTCGATGTTGCTCCTGCATCCCAGTTTGCGCCACCTGTTGCATTGGAATCACGAATGCTCAAATAACCAACACTCACAGTACCACTGGTTTTGCTCAAAGTGGCTTGAGTTCCTGCAGAACTGCTGTTGATTGTGACCAAATTGCCAGCTGTGCCGGACAAAGTAAAGTTAGTGAATGTCTGTGTTGTTGAGATGGTAAATGTAATTGTGCTGGGTCTTGTGGTCGCAGTCAAATCACCAAATGAATTGTTACCAGATATAGTCAATGCCCCTGCGCCACCTTGATTGAGTGTTGGATAAGTTGCACCGCCGCCGGCAAATGTTTTTGCGGTAGCAGCAGTCATGCTGAGGGTGAAGCTGGTAAATGTTATACCCGGCGAAGTCACAGCAAACGGTGAAAGAATGTTGGCGGTGGCTGTGCCGGTGTTTGTGACAGTAAAGTTATTGACTGAGTAATCTGTTAAAAAACTGTTAGACGGTGTGGACAACAACAAAGAAGTTTGAGTTCCTGTGATGGCGCTTATGTTTGTGCTAGAACTTTGCGTTGGCAACAACGGTGCAGTTGGCACGGTAAAGTTACCAGTGTAAACTGCTACTCCTTTTGCTAATCTAACATTAGTAATATATCCTCGAAAACGCCAAACTGGACTTGTTGAATCGTTGTTGGCACCAATAAACAGCGGATCTGTGCTAGCCACAATTGTTGCTGCTGCGGCAGTAGCAACTTGTACACCGTCAAGGTATAGATAAAAATTAGTACCATCACTAACAAAGGCTGCATGGTACCAAGTATTTAAACTAGTAGCACCACCAACCATACCTGAAGAAGTATTCCAATCTGCTTCTAATGCTCCATCGGGTCTGACATAAAAGTTAAATGCTCGCCCTGTAGTAGCTTTCCACAACATTACTAAGCTATTACCAGTGCTGGAAGCAGCGTAAGAAGTTTGATAAAACCAACATTCAACCGTAAACGGTCCTGAGCCAAATGCAAAAGCAGCATTATTGGCCACGCTTAGATACTGACTAGTACCGTTTAACAACACACTTCCGGTTGATGCAAAACTCCATGCTGTGGCACCGGCACCTGTTATGGTGTATGTTGTGGTCGATCCTGTTATTGATCGAGAATATGGCCCAGCACTAGCAAAGCTACCACTGGTTATGTCGTAAGGAGCAACCAATGCTCCTGCAGTCAATGTCAATGCTCCTGTGATTGATGTTGCATCATTTGTTGTTAATGTAAATGTTGGAGCGTTGACTACTAAAGCTGCAACAGTTTTACCATTACTAGTAAGTGTACTGTCTGAACGGAACGAAGGAGTCAGGCCTGTATAAGTTCCGCTGGATGATAATACTAAACCACCGTTGATATTTAAAGTGGTTGTGCCAGGATTAAACGATGTAAATCCAAAATCAAGATTGTTGATCCAACCAGCAGTGGTCAAAGTTGCCACACTGGCACCCGAAGTAAAATACAAATTAACTGCATTGGTTGTTGAACCACCCGATGTGCTGGCCACACTGAACGTTCTAGTGTTGGTCATCTCAGCCACAGCGAATCCGCCATTGCCAGTATAAGTGAATCCACCTAGTGCTGCCATGTTTAGTACTACTGTAGCCGCAGTAGTGTGCGTGAGATTAACATATCCTGCAAAAGGATTCCTAGACGAAGTGGTTGCAGTACCATTGTTGGTAACAGTAGCGGTGTATGTTGAACTGTCTGTTAAAAAATTAGCACCGTTTACTGTATTCAATAACAAGCTGGTTTGTGTACCTGTGATAGCAGACGACGGATTGCCGTTGGTGTTTGCTGATTGTGTGCTGGCCAATTGCCCAGTTGGTGGGGTAAATGAACCTGCGTTTGGTGCATATAGTGCAGTACCATTGACAAATCTCAGATTGGTAATGTAATTGATTGCTCTAAAATTTGCGTTGATGACATAATCTTTTGTACCAATGACTGCACTGGTAGTGCCTGGACTTATTGCGCCTGTACCAATGTATGTGCTACCACTTTGAACACCGTTGATGAAAAATGTAAGTATTGATCCTGAACGCACGACTGCAACATGTGTCCAAACATTTAACACAATAGGATATGTACTTGCATAATAGGTTCCAGTAAAAAATCCTACGTTGCCAGCGGGGGTAATATAAAATACCCACGGTGCTGATGTTTGAGCAGCCACTCTGGTATCTAATATACCTTGACCTCCTGCCGTAAAGGCGGTAGATTGTACCCAGGCTTCAATGGTAAAATCACCAGTTATATCGAATGCACTAGAACTTGGTAAAGTTAAACGTGATGACGCACTTTGAAAGTATAAACTACCACCAGTACTGACAGGTGTACTAGCATTGTACGTTACAGTTCCAGCTGGAGTAAGGGTAAAGTTGTTGGTGCTTCCATCAGTCAAATATGCACCTGATGATGCTACATCTACTAACAATTGTGTACCAGTAACCGCAGTCAACGCAGTTGTGGGAGGAGCAAATGCTGCTATTGTGTATACCGATACTCCCTTTACCACACGTAGATTGCTGATATATCCCCAGGCTAATGCTCCGCCAAGATTATTACCGATATATGTTGTTGCTGCTATAAAATTTACACCACTAGAGGTATAAATATATGGAATACCATTGATATAGGCAGTTACTAAAGTACCAATTCTTGTAACCGCTAAATGTTGCCATTGATTTATTACTACTGTGCCGCCACCGGCATTGACATTGACATCATAGAAATAAAGAGTTCCGTCACTTACGTAAAATTGAAGACTACCTAAAGTTATGATATTAAATTGATTCGCACCTCCAGCAACGGTTATTGGATTTATCCAGGCCTCTACAGTAAAATCACCTGTGCCCAATGTAAGTGCTGTACTACTTGGTACTGTCAAATACTGATCAACACCGTTGAATGCCACAGAGCCTGAGGTAACACTAGCACCAAATCCAATTGCGCGAGTACCGGCACCTGATGAACTGAATATACCTGTGGCCAACGTCACCCCAGCAGCTAGCGTCAATGTGCCGGCTGTTAGTGTGTATGTGCCTGTGGTGGTCAGTGAATAGCTATAATTAAATGTCGCTGTGCCTGCTGTGTGAGTGAATAGTGGCACAGCACCCAACACACCACCATTATAGGTATATGATCCTGCGGTTAGTACAAAACTGGTTGAAGGATTTATTGTTCCTCCATTTTCAAGTGTGTGATTGAATGTTGATCCATTAACTGTAAATGTGGTGCAAGTCCATGTTATGCTATTTTTTCCATCACCGTATATATAAGCAGTGGTGCTGCCAAAATTGGTTAATGTCCCTCCAGTCCACGTAACAGCACCAGAACAAGTTAAATATGAAGGAGTTAGATATGATTCAGAACCGCCGACCCATAAATCTTTTGAAGCAAACGATGTAGTAAGATCACCCAATACCCATGTGTTGCTTGATCCACTTACGACACTACCACTATACCCGTAAGGAACACCAACACTATCGTATAAGTTACTACCCGGAACAAGTGTAGGAGATCCAGTAGTTGTTAGTACTCCTGCTGTACAAGATCCTGTAAATTTCTGTACTCCACCGTCAAAATTACCTGCTGTGATGGTTAGTGTAGTGCAGTAAAAAGTTCCTGCTCCATAATATGGAGGAAAAAATCCTGATACTAGTTGAGTTGTACCACTATTATTGATAACTAACGGCCCAATAGAAGAAGCACCAGTAGCCAACAAAAATCCTGGACCACGCATGTTGGCAGTAAGCCCGGTAAGTACTACGGTGTTATAACCATAAGCAGGTATTAGTGAATTTAAGTTAAGACTGGTTGCTGGCAATGTAAATGTTTGAGAAGCTGAAAAATCAAGTATGTTGAACCAACTAGCAGTAGTGATCGTAGGTGTTGAACTACCGTTTATTTTAAGATTAGGGGCATTACTTATTGACCCGCCTGTTGTTCCAAACACAAATGTTTGCGTAGCAGGCATATCAGATTTAAATCCACTATACCCTTGACCAATAGCAGGGTTGTATGATGCTGTACATGAGAATCCAGTGGCTGTGGCCATACTCAACACAGTGGTTGCTGCTGTGGTATGTGTAAGGTTAATAAATGCAGGATAAGTTGCAGTAGTACCAAATGTGATTGACCTAGTTCCTGTGCCTGATGAACTAAAAATACCAGTGTTTAACACAGCAGCATCTTCTAATATTAAAGATCCTGCTGTAAATGTGTATGTGCCGGTGGCTGCCAATGAAACAGTCTGACTATTTTTGATTGTCAAAGTACCAGCTGTGTGTGTGAACAAGGGTAAGGCTGATATTGTACCGCCATTGAACGTGAATGATCCAGAAGTTAGTACCATGCTAGTAGTAGCAGTTATACTACCACTGTCAAAACTTATAGTTGGACCATTGATTGTGTATGTGGTGCAGGTGTTTATATACACAGCATTGTTATACCAGGTGCCACCTGTTTGAGTCACAGCACCTGTTAGCGCAAATTGACTAATTCCATTAAATGGACCGTTGGCCCAGTATCTGCATTCCAGTGTTCCAGCAGTTAAAGCCACAGTTGTTGCTCCACATATACCATATATCATGGCAGTTGTGCCAGCGTGATTTATTGTGACTGCACCCAGTATACCAAATGTGTTATCTATACCACCTTGATTGTTGATAAATCCTGACCCTACAAAGTTCAAACCCATACTGGTGGTATTAAGACTAACATAATAACCTTGACCATATAAAGAATTTATATTCAATGTGGTAGCAGCGATTGTCATGGTCGACAAATTGTATATACTAAAATCACCAAACCAGCTGCCTGTGGTAAATGTAGGAAGTTGTGTACCACCGGTGCCAGTAACATATAAACAAGGAGCATTGGTAGAATTGCCACCTGTGGTACCACAGGTGAATGTTTTTGTCACGGTTGTTTCTGATCGAAATCCCCCTGCTACTTGTGTAGGACCATAAGATACATTACCGTCCCATTTACCTAGAGCATTCACAGTGAGTCCAGTCACAATGGCCATGCTCAACACCACAGTTGCGGCTGTGGTATGTGTTAAAGAAATATAACCTGGATTGGTCGTGAGACCAAAATTGATTGTGCGAGTGTTTGCGTTGGTTGAACTGAATATACCTGTGCTCAAAGTCACACCATCATCAATATTCAACGTGCCAGCAGTAAACGTGTATGTGCCTGTCACAGCCAGGCTTTGGCTGGAATTGAATGTCACTGTTCCTGCTGTGTGTGTGAACAACGGTGTTGCACCTAAGGTTGCTGAGCCACCAATGGTAAACGATCCTGAACTTTGTACAAAGCTGGTGCTGGCGTTGATTGCGCCACTGGTCAACGATAATGTAGCACCGTTGTTGGTAAATGTGGTACATGCAAATGTGCCAAAGTTTGACAGTGTTCCGGTACTGTTGTATGTTGCTGTACCCGAACAAGTAAAATTGTAACCTGCAAAATCAATGGTACCGGCTGTCATTGTGAGTGTTGAGCATCCTCCAGCACTGCCCATGGTGATAGTAATGCCCGAATAATTGAATGCAATTGCTCCGACAGATGCTCCGTTAAACGTGTATGTAGCACTGGTCAGTGGAGTAAATGTCAATCCAGTGTAAGTACCAGTTGATGACAGTGTGAGATTTCCCGCAATGTTTAATGCGGTTGTTCCTGGATTGAAACTTGTTGTTCCAAAATCTAAATTTTTAAACCAACCAGCAGTGGTCAATGTTGCCACACTGGCACCTGTGGTAAATGTCAAGTTCACTGCGTTTGATGTAGAACCACCTGTAGTTCCGTATGTGAGTGTTCTTGTGTTGGCCATATCGGCCACAGTAAATCCACCGGGGCCTGTGTATGTAAAATTAGTAACTATAGCCATACTCAATACCACCGTTGTGGCAGTGGTGTGAGTAAGATTGATGTTGCCTGCACTGGCACTACCAAACGCAATTGCCCGTGTGTTAGTATTACTTGAACTGAATATACCTGTGCTCAAAGTCACCCCATCAGCCAATGTCAATGTACCTGCTGTGAATGTATATGTGCCTGTCACAGCCAAACTTTGACTGGAATTAAATGTCACAGTTCCTGCTGTGTGTGTGAATGTTGGCGTAGCACCAATAGTTGCTGCACCAATGGTAAATGATCCAGAGCTTTGTACAATACTAACACTGGCATTGATTGCACCGCTTGCCAATGAAATAGTACTTCCGTTGTTGGTAAATGTGGTACATGCAAACGTACTAAAGTTTGATAATGTTCCGCCACTGTTAACTGTAGCTGTACTTGAACAAGTAAAATTTTGACCGTTTAAATCAACAGTTCCCTGCGTTACTGTAAGTATGGTACACCCACCAGCACTGCCCATTGTGATAGTGACACCAACTGTGTTAACTGTAAACGGTCCCAGTGATGCACTATTAAATGTATATGTTGCTGTGACGAGAGGATTGATGGTTGTGGTAGTATACGTACCAGTTGACGATAGTGTGAGAGCTCCGGCAATGTTTAATGTAGTTGTTCCTGGATTGAACGATGTTGTTCCAAAATTTAAATTTTTAAACCAACCGGCAGTGGTCAATGTTGCAATGCTGGCACCTGTGGTAAATGTCAAGTTCACTGCATTTGATGTAGAACCACCTGTAGTTCCAAATGTGAACGTTCTTGTGTTGCCCATGGCCGCCACAGTGAATCCACCTGGCCCAGTGTATGTGAATCCTGTCACAGTGGCCATGCTCAATACCACTGTTGCGGCCGTGGTATGAGTCAAATTGATGTTTCCTGCACTGGCACTGCCAAACGCAATTGCCCGTGTGTTGGTATTACTCGAACTGAATATACCTGTTGACAAAGTCACCCCATCAGCCAGTGTCAGTGTACCAGCAGTTAATGTATACGTACCAGTCACAGTCATTGTATAACTGGCATTGAATGTTACCGCTCCGGCTGTGTGAGTGAATGTTGGCACAGCGCCCAGTGTACCTCCATTGAGGGTGAAACCACCTGAGGTCACAACAAAGCTGGTGGAAGGGTTTATTGTTCCTGAGGTAAAGTTGAACGTGGGTCCATTCACAGTCCACGTTGTACACGTGACAGTGTCAGCAATTGTGGGTGTGCCAGCCAGCAATGTTACAGCCGCTGTGGTTTTTCCGTTGTAGGTCACGGTGCCAGTGCCAACCAAATTCAAAATCAATGCTGTGTACGTGCCAGTGGATGACAGCGTTATTGAGTTCACGTTCAGTGTGGATGCTGCTTGTGTGAACGTGGTTGTTCCATAATCGAGTTTGTTAAACCAGCTGCCAGTGGTTATTGTTGCTACAGATGCGCCTGACACTAATGTAAGATTGGGTGCATTAGCCGACGTGCCACCTGTTGTCCCACAAGTAAAAGTTCTTACACTTGACATTGTTGCTCTGAAACCACCGGTACCTGTGTATGTGAAACCAGTAAGAGTGGCCATCTGCAATGCTGCTGTAACTGATGACAGTACAATATTATTTGTACCAAATGCAATTGAACGAGTGTTGGTATTACTTGAAATGAATGCGCCAGTGGTTAGATCAAATCCGAATGAACTAAGATTAAGAAAACCACTGGTGAGGGTGACAGTCTGACTAACACTGGTCGTTAATGCGCTGCCCAAGTAAACACCACCCGGTGAGTTAATTATGATAGAACCAAATATTGCTGTTCCATTAGTTGTAATAGTTTGACCAAATGATGGAGCATTGAATGTAACAGTACCAGTGCTAGACCAAACTGTACCTGCAATCAAACTCATACCACCCGAAATGGCAATAGTTGGTGCAGTTCCAGTTATGAATGAAACAGTGCCGGCCGTCACACTAAACTGGAAACAAGCTAATGCACCTGTCATTGTGACTGAATAAGTACCTGCTTGATCAAATATAACACTGTCATTTGTAGTTGGCACACTTGCACCACCGGGGCCGTTGGATGAGGTGGACCAGTTGGTTGTTGATGTGGTATTCCACGTGCCAGTACCGCCACGCCAATAACGATTTGCCATTGCTTATGTTGCCTTATTAGAATCCAAAGTTTTTAGCCAGCAGTTGCCATTTGGTAGCAGTTGAGTTGTATATAAATCCCATATAATCATATTTACTACTGCCGCTGGATGTTGTTGGTAAACTTAGATCTGTTGATCCGGCAAACACTGCATTCCAAGAAAAAGTTTGCACATTGGATGATTGCAACCTAAATGTGACTTTTTGTCCGTTTGCCAATGTTCCTGTTGGAGCATTGATAGTCAATGTGCCTGTGACTTGAGTATTGGTTTGAGTAGCCAGATCGGTTGTGTCAGCGTTGATGGTGACTGATGCAGCATCTGCAATTGAAACCACACGTGACACTATGCCGCCACCAGTGATGATATTGCCTGTGACACTCACAGTGGCACCTGTATGTGTGACGGCATTGACGTTGGCTCCACCCAAGATGTTGCCAGCTGTGATATTGCCACTCACACTGACTGTAGTACCAGTTACGTTGCCCACATGAGTACCAATTATATTTCCACCGGCAATATTGGCAGTGGTTGTGATGTTGGCAGCAGAATTGATTGCTGAAACAACATTACTTGACAAACTCAATCCGGCAGCATTTACATTGCCGCCGGTGATGTTGCCTGTGCCACTGATAATACCAGATCCAAACAACATATTGCCGCCGGTGATGTTGCCAGTTGTGGTAATTGTGTTTGCACCAGCAGCAACAATACCAATGATGTTGGCACCGGTGATGTTGCCTGTTACACTTACGCTGGTACCGGTGGCAGCACCAATGTTGGGTGTGGTCAGTTGAGCTCCAGCCTTGACCACAATATTGCCAGTGCCATCGAATGTGGTACTGATGTTGTCAGTTTTTGCACTGAATACAGTACCATTTAATACCAGGCCAGCTGCGGTGTTAGCGGTGTATGTGCCAGCACCAGAGAATTGTGAGAACACAATTGGGCTGGTACCCAATGTGGGATTGTCTGTGGTTTGCACCCAACCAGTGTCGGCTAGTGTGGCTCCCGATGTCACAAACAAGAAGTCTCCACCAGCAGCTTCAGCCGAAGTGTCAAAGTCTGTACTTCTGGTCAACAAACTGCTGCTGGTATAATTGTACATGCCATTTTGTACAGCATTGCCTTGATTTTTAATCAACAGCCTGGTACTGGCAGAGCCAGGAATTGCTGTACCATCCAACGTGGTCAATGTGTTACCAACCAAGCTCAGTGTGGCACCAACTCCTGATGCGCCGTTGTTGTATGTGACTGTGGCACCGGTGTATGTGGCTAGGTCAGCTGTGGATGCCAAGTTGGCCGAGTCATGTACATGCAGGCCTTGAGCTACAGTGTCAACATAATATTTGGTAGCAGCGTCTTGATTTTGCACTGGATCCAGTAAGTTATTGATGTATGTGCTGTTGACTTCAATATTTCCTGTGGCACTGAAGTTCAACGCGCCGGTTGATCGGATTGTGGTGCTGGTGCCAACTATGGTGTTGGTGTTGACATTGCCACCGGTGATATTACCTGTCACACTCACAGTGGTACCAGTGTGTGTGGTGGCGTTGACATTGGCACCACCAAGTATGTTACCGCCAGAGATATTAGCAGTGGTTGTGATAGCAGCGGTTGAATTCAATACACTGACCACATTACCGCTCAGGCTCAATCCTGTGGCATTTAGATTACCACCAGTGATGTTGCCTGAGGTAGATATGGGGTTAGAGCCAAATGCTGCCAAGTTGGCTGCAACATTGGCATTGCCATAACTGGAAGCAATACCAGTCAACTGACTTCCGTTGCCTAAGATATAACCACCACTAACATTGGCAGTGGTAGTGATGTTGGCAGCTGATACCAACACACTCACAACATTGCCACTCAAACTCAATCCTGTGGCATTTAGATTACCACCAGTGATGTTGCCTGAGGTTGATATGGGGTTGGTGCCAAATGCTGCTAAATTGGCTGCAACATTGGCATTGCCATAACTGGATACAATACCAGTCAACTGACTTCCGTTACCTAAAATATATCCACCTGAGATATTGGCAGTGGTAGTGATATCAGCTGCTGATACCAATGCACTGACCACATTTGAACTCAGACTCAGTCCTGCAGCATTCAAGTTGCCGCTGGTAATATTGCCTGAGGTTGATATGGGATTTGAGCCAAATGCTGCCAAGTTGGCTGCAACATTGGCATTGCCATAACTGGATACAATACCAGTTAGTTGTGATCCGTCGCCCAAGATATAACCACCGCTGATATTGGCAGTGGTAGTGATGTTGGCAGCTGATACCAATACACTCACAACGTTGCCGCTCAGGCTCAATCCTGTGGCATTTATGTTAGCGCCAGTGATGTTGCCTGCAATAGACAACACACCTGTACCGCTCAACGATCCTACTTGAGTAGTTCCACCATACCATTTGAAACTGTTAGACGAGTCTGGCACGCCTGACCACAATGCGCCTGATTCAATACCCAGAGCATAGTCGGCCGCTGCAATGCCAATGTTAGGATACAACACAATCTTGGTTCCTGTACTGCGTGTGGTAAATGCAGGTGCAGCAGTTCCATTGGTGTTGAAATCAATCCTGTTGTTTGTTGCACCATTTAGGTACATTTGTCCGCTGCCGGTGGTTGTGCTGCCTGTGTTGGTTGAAATCACTTGCCCGGTGGTAGATAAGTTGCCGCCAAACACATTACTGGTTGAACTGATCAACCCAGCAGTGTATAAATTACCACCTGTAATGTCACCTGTGACACTCACTGTGGTGCCTGTGTGCGTGGTTGCATTGACATTGGCACCACCTAGTATGTTACCACCTGTGATGTTGCCGCTAGTTGATATTGGATTAGAGCCAAATGCTGCCAAGTTGGCTGCAACGTTGGCGTTGCCATAACTGGATATAATACCAGTTAGTTGTGATCCGTTACCGATAAAGTAGTTGCTGCTGATATTAGCAGTGGTGGTGATGTTGGCAGTTGAATTTAATACACTTACAACATTGCCACTCAGGCTCAATCCTGTGGCATTTAGATTACCACCAGTGATATTGCCTGAGGTAGATATTGGGTTAGAGCCAAATGCTGCCAAGTTGGCCGCAACATTGGCGTTGCCGTAACTTGACACAATACCAGTTAGTTGTGATCCGTTACCGATGAAATAGTTGCCAGTAACATTGCCGGTGGCACTGACTTGATCGCTTGTGGTTAGATTGCCGCCCGACACATTTCCCGTCACACTCAATGCTGTCAATGTGCCCACACTGGTGATGTTGGTTTGTGCTGCGGTTATCAAGGTGCCACTGATATTTCCGCCAACCAAATTGCCACCTGTAACATTGCCTGTTACGCTCACTGTGCTACCTGTGTGGGTGGTTGCATTGACATTGGCGCCGCCTAATATATTGCCACCTGTGATGTTGCCAGTGGCGCTGACTGCACCGCCTGTGGTCAAATTGCCACCTGTGACATTGCCTGTCACACTCAACGATCCCAATGTGCCCACGCTGGTGATGTTGGTCTGGCTGGCAGTGGTCAAGGTGCCTGCAATGTTAGCACCACTTAGATTTCCACCCGTGATGTTGCCAACAGCACTGACAATACCGCCTGTGAGATAATTGCCAGCGTCAACGTTGCCGCTGACTGACACATTGCTCAATGTGCCCACACTGGTGATATTGGGCTGAGCAGGAGTGGTCAGAGATCCACCAAGATTTATACCACTCACGTTGCCGCCGGTGATGTTGCCTGTGGCACTGATTATGCCTGTTACATAAGCGCCTGTGCTGGCAAACGTGGCTATTGTGCTGCTGGTCACAGCCACTGTGACATTGGAATTAGCAGCTACACTGACATTACTGTTGCCATTGGTGATAGCTGCACCGGCTGATGCTATGATACCAGTTAAAGCTGAACCATTGCCAACAAAATAATTTCCTGTAACGTTGCCTGTGACGCTTGCTGTGGTACCAGTTAGACTTGTTGCCACAACTTTGGTTGTGTTTACATTGCCGCTGGTGATGTTGCCGGTGGCACTAATTAGTCCGCCAGTGAACACATCTTGACCAATTCCCACGCCACCTGTCACAATCAATGCGCCAGTTGTAGGGCTAGTGCTGTTGACGGTTCCACCAAATGTAATTGTTCCACTACTGGTAAATGTATAAACTCTATATCCGCCTGCTACAGTATATGTTGGCGAGCCAGTGGTTCCTGCTGCTGCCGAATATGTATCTGCATAACGAATAATAACAATACCCGAACCGCCTGCTCCAGTTGTAGATCCTACGTCACTAGAACCACCACCACCACCAGTGTTAACAGTACCTGATCCAGCAGTTCCGCCACTTACTCCATTGCCGCCGCCACCTACGCCACCTGCGGTAGTGGGATTATTTCTTGTCCAGCCTCCGCCGCCACCGGCATAGTAAGTTGATGAGCCTGAAATACTTGATGCTGTTCCTGCTCCGCCTTGGCCTGGAAATGTGCCATGATTGCCTGCATATCCTGCTGCACCAGCGCCACCACCACCACCGCCAAAGTTGCTTGCTGTGGTATCACCAGCACCACCATTGTTGCCTTGACTTGGGATAGTACTTGGTGTATTACCCGAACCCGGAGCATAAGCACCACTGTATTGGGCACCGCCACCACTACCGCCCGAATTACCAGTGGTAAAGTTAGGTGCACCGCTACCACCACCAGTGGAAGTAATTGTAGAAAATGTTGAATCACTGCCATTATTTGGAGTATAAGTTGTTGCTGCTGCGCCGCCTGCGCCAACAGTGACAGTGTATGTTGTTGCAGCTATTGCTAATCCTGCTGCTGTTCTGTAACCGCCGGCACCACCGCCGCCGCCATATGCATAACCGCCGGCACCACCGCCGGCAACTACCAAATATTCAACTGTGGGTGTCAAAGCTACATCAGCTGACCCACTGATAAGCACAGTTGTTACGATGTTGGCTGCATTGCCATTGAGGTTGCCAGCTTGAACATTGCCTGATATGACAGCAGTGGTACCATTGAAAGTGGTAGCAGTGACATTAGCACCACCATTGACATTTCCGGCAATGATATTGCCTGCGGCGCTGATGATACCAACTGTTCGAACATTGCCAACTGTGATGTTTCCAGTGGCTGATATCAGGCCTGCGGTTGTGATGTTGCCGCCAGAGATATTTGCTGTGACTCTTAAATTGGATACAACGTTGCCACTCAGGCTCAGGCCAGCAGCATTTATGTTGCCACCAGTGATGTTGCCCACTGCCACTATTGTGGTACCAGCAGCAATACCCAAACTCACATTGAGTGCTGATGTGACGTTGCCGCTTAGGCTGATTGATCCGGCTGATATTGCACTGGTGGCAATTATATTGCTGCCCAAAATATTGCCTGTGCCTGATACGTTACCAGATCCATACGCAACATTACCACCAGAGATATTGCCTGTGACACTGACAAATTGGTTGCTGACCAGCAATTGCACCACATTGCTGGTGTTTTTGTAGAATAAATTACCATCGTTATAGTTGATGGCCAGCTCGCCCGCAGACAAATTACCCGCTGTGG